>Ga0325403_1000619_pt1 | contig 26212 bp, 22 predicted proteins | sample PopdelMetagenome_19_FD_205665 | JGI IMG/M metagenome (GOLD analysis project Ga0325403, IMG submission 205665) | Populus deltoides microbial communities from Bellville, Georgia, United States - Xylem-PdKOR-R4 | ecosystem: Host-associated > Plants > Phyllosphere > Stem > Wood/Secondary xylem... | reverse complement strand
ACGCCGAGGGCGCCACCATCGTGCTCAACGCGCTGCACCGCGTGTGGCCGGCGCTGGGGGTGTTCTGCCGCGACCTCGCCGCCGAGCTCGGGTGCCAGACGCAGACCAACGTCTACGTCACCCCGCCGGGCGCCCAGGGCTTCAAGCCCCACCACGACACCCACGACGTTCTGGTGCTGCAGGTCGACGGCCGCAAGCACTGGACCATCCACCCGCCGGCGGTCGAGCTGCCGCTGCGCACGCAGCCGAGCAAGGACCTGGGCCCCGACCCGGTGGGGGGGCGCGAGCCGATCATCGACACGGTCCTGGAGCCGGGTGACGCCCTCTACCTGCCGCGCGGGTACCTGCACTCGGCGCAGACCACCGACGACCGCTCCATCCACCTCACGGTGGGCCTGCTGGCCACCACCTGGCAGGACGTCCTCACCGACCTGCTCAGCGGCGCGGGGAAGGGCGGCGGCGAGGACTCCCTCGCGCTGCGCCGCGCCCTGCCGCTGCCGGTGGAGGCCGAGGGACCGACGGGTCTGGAGACCGACGTGGCCGCGTTCCGGCGCGCGGCCCTCGCGTGGCTGGAGCAGCTCGACGACGCCGCCGTCGAGCGCGTGGTCGCCTCGCGCCGTCGTCAGGCCGTGCCCCTGGAGCCGGTCGGCCCGCTCGCGCAGGACCGCGCCGCACGCTCGCTCGGCCCCGACGGCGCCGTGCGGCCGCGGGTCGGCCTGCACGCGCGGCTCCGGACCTCCGGCGAGCGGGTGGAGCTGCTCGTCGGGCAGCGCACGGTCAGTTTCCCGGCATGGGTCGAGCCCGCGCTGCGCGCGGCGCTGGCGGGCCCGTCCTCGCCGTCGTCGCTGGCGGGCTCGGGGGTCGCGATCGACGTCGACGACGCGCAGGTGCTGCTGCGGCGGCTGCTGCGCGAACGCGTCCTCGTGCCCGCCGACGGCTCGCCGGAGGGGCTGCGCTGACGTCCGACCAGCCGACCACACCCCGTGCGGCCCCCGGGGACCCCGGCCACGACCCGGCCGGGGTCCTCGCGGCGTCGTACGCGCCGGAGGGCCTCACCCCCGCCGACCGCCGCTACTCCTGCGCCGCCGAGTCGCAGCTGCGGTCCGAGCCCGTGCTGGGGAGCGCCAGCCCCACCCGCGGCTACCTGCTGGTGGAGGAGCCCGGCCCGTGGGGCCCCGGCGGTGTGCCCTCCTCGCGGCTCGGTGACGCGGCCACCGCCTCCCTGAGGGAGGCCGCGACGGGCATGGGCGCCAAGCTGCTGCTGGTGCGACGTCCGGGCACCAGCGTGCTGCGGGCGGCCGCTGCCGGCGCCGCGGCCGCCCCGGACGCGGAGCGCGTCGTGATGCGGGTGTCCGTGCGGCGCGGCCGGGAGCGCATCATCGCCCGCACGTGCGCGGCCGGCGACGTCGTCGACGCCGCCCGCTCCCGCGAGGGCTGGCGCGACCTCGACACCTCCGACGGCGGTCCGCTGCTGGTGTGCACCCACGGCCGCAAGGACTGGTGCTGCGCCCGCCGCGGCCGCCCGCTGGCCGCGGCGCTGGCCGAGCTCGCGCCCCTGCGCGTCTGGGAGTGCTCCCACCTGGGCGGAGACCGGTTCGCGGCCAACCTGCTGTCCCTGCCGACGGGGTGGACGTACGGCCGGGTCGACGTCGACGACGCCGCCGCGGTGGTCACCGAGACCGCTGCGGGTCGCGTGGTCCCGTCGCTGCTCCGCGGCCGCAGCTGCGACGCGATGGTCGTGCAGGCGGCGGACGTGCTGGCCCGACAGGAGCTGGCCCGGTCGGAGGCCGTGGACCTGGTGCCGGTGTCCGCGGCGCGGGAAGGTGACGACCCGGACGCCGCGTGGCGCGTCGTCTTCGACGGTGCCGACGGTGGTCGGCTCCGGGCTCGGGTGCGCCAGCGCCACGTCGAGAGCCCGCAGCGCCTGACGTGCGGCGCCTCGGTCGAGCAGCACGCCCGCACCTGGGAGCTGCTGGACCTCTCCCTCGCCTGAGGGGCTGGACGCGACCAGGGCCGCCCCCACCTCGCGGTGGGAGCGGCCCTCGTCGGTGCTGGGCGGCTCGTCAGCTGGGGACGTGGTCGAACGTCTCCGGGTCGGGCCCGGTGCGGCCGGACTCGCCCTTGTCGAGGGCGGAGATGGCTGCGACGTCGGAGTCGGCCAGCTCGAAGTCGAAGATGTCGAAGTTCGCCTGCATGCGCTCGGTGGTCACCGACTTCGGGAAGACGATGTCACCGCGCTCGACGTGCCAGCGCAGCGTGACCTGCGCCGTCGTCTTCCCGACGCGCTCGGCGATCTCGGAGATGGTCGGGTCGTCCAGGACGCGGCCCTGCGCGATCGGCGACCACGCCTCGGTGGCGATCTGGTGCTCGACGCCGTAGGCGCGGACCTCCTCGTTGGTGAAGTAGGGGTGCACCTCCACCTGGTTCACCGCGGGCACCACGTCGGTCTCCGCGGCCAGGCGGCGCAGCTGCGACGGCGTGAAGTTGGAGACGCCGATGGAGCGGGCGCGGCCGTCGCGGTAGAACTCCTCCAGCACGCGCCAGGTGGCGGGGAAGTCGCCGTCGTACAGCGTGGGCAGCGGCCAGTGGATGAGGAACAGGTCGACCTGCTCCACCCCGAGCTTGCTCAGGGTCTCGTCGAAGGCCCGCCGCGCGTCATCGGGGCGGTGGAAGCCGTTGTTGAGCTTGCTCGTGATGAAGAACTCGTCGCGGTCGATGCCGGAGTCGCGCACGGCCCGGCCGACGCCCTCCTCGTTGCCGTACATCTCGGCGGTGTCGATGTGGCGGTAGCCGATCTCGATGGCGCGCCCGGTCACCTCGGCGGTGTCCTCCGGCGGCACCTGGAACACGCCGAACCCCAGCTGGGGGATGGTCCGGCCGTCGTTCAGCGCGACCGTCGGGACGGCTGCCGACGTCTGCGTGGTCTTCTGGGTCGTGTCGCTCACGCGGCCTCCACTACCCCGTCCGCGCAGGTCCACGCCTCGCCGGGTCAGACCTCTGCGTCGCTCCGGACGAGCCCGGAGACCGCACCCGCGAGCCTGACGACGTCGAGGGCGTCGCTCCCGTCGCCGACGGGCTGGAGCACGACGGACGTCGCCCCGGCCTCCCCGTAGGCGCGCACCAGCGCGGCGACCTCGTCGGGCTGACCGACCAGGGGCGTGGCCGGGCGGTGGTTCCCCCACCCGTCGGCCTCCGCGTCGATGCGCTCGCGCGCCCCCTCGCCCACCGCGGACGGCACGAACACGACGACGCGGAAGGCGCCGTCACCACCGCGGCCCGTGTGGCGGACCGCCGTCGCGACCTCCTCGGGCGAGGGTCCGGCGTCGAGGATGACGCCGTCGCCGCGCTCGCCGGCGAGCGCCAGCGTCCTGGGGCCGCGGGCGCCCACGAGCAGCGGGGGCACCACGAGCGGGGGGTGGTCGAGCTGCACGCCGTCGAGGTGCACGTGGCGACCGTCCACGTCGACGCGCTCACCGCGCAGCAGCGGCCGCAGCGCCTCGAGGTGCTCGCGGAGCAGGGTCATGGGCGAGCTCGCACGGGCGCCGACCTGGCCCATCCAGTCGAGCACGCCGTGGCCCACGCCGGGCAGGAACCGCCCCGGGAAGGCCCGGGCGAGCGCGGCCACCTCCATGGCCGTCAGCGCGGCGTTGCGCAGCGGCACGGGCATGAGGCCCAGGCCCACCGAGATCCGTGAGGTCCAGGCGAGCGCGAGGGCCGAGGAGGTCAGCCCTCCGGCCCAGAAGCAGTCCTCCCAGAGCCACAGCTCGTGGGCGCCGGCCTCCTCGGCGGTGGTGGCGTGCTCGCGCAGCGCCTCCGGCGGCTGCTGCGGGCGCACGACGACGCCGACGGCGGGACCACTGCCGGGACCGGTCTGGGGGGCTCCTGCGCTCACCACGCGGCCACCCTGCCACCCCCGGGCCGGGTGCGCCCGCAGGGACGACGAAGGCCCCGACCGCCGGAGCGGTCGGGGCCTCGTCAGTGCGTCAGGTCAGATGGCCTGGACGGTGTCGGCCTGCGGGCCGCGCTGGCCCTGGCTGGCCTGGAACTCCACGCGCTGGCCCTCGGTCAGCTCGCGGTAGCCGCCCTGCTCGGCGATGGCCGAGTAGTGGACGAAGACGTCCGGGCCGCCGTCGTCGGGCTCCAGGAAGCCGAAGCCCTTCTCGGCGTTGAACCACTTCACCGTCGCCTGGCCCTCGGCCACGATCGGGCCGCCGCCACCGCGGGGGCGCTCGCCGCCACCGCCACCGGCGCGGGGCTCGCGCGGGGCGCGGGCAGCCGGGGCCGGGGCAGCACCGATGGCCTGCACCCAGTCGGCCTGCGGGCCGCGCTGGCCCGGGCTCGCCTCGAACTCCACGGGCTGGCCCTCGGCCAGCTCGCGGTAGCCGCCGTTATCGGCGATCGCCGAGAAGTGCACGAAGACGTCGGGGCCGCCGTCAGACGGCTCGATGAAGCCGAAGCCCTTCTCCGCGTTGAACCACTTCACGGTGCCCTCGCCAGCGGCGCCGCCGCTGCGCTGGGGAGCCGGAGCGGCGGAGCGCCCGCCACCGAAGCCACCGTCGCGGCCGCCGCCGCGGGGAGCCTCGCGGCCACCTCCACGGGGAGCCACGGGAGCGCCGCCCAGGGGCTGCACGTCCTCGGCCTGGGGGCCGCGCTGGCCGCGACCCTCGTTGAAGTCGACCCGCTGGCCCTCGTCGAGGGAGCGGAACCCGCCACTGGCAATCGCCGTGAAGTGGACGAACAGGTCAGGCCCGCCGTCGTCCGGCTCGATGAAGCCGAAACCCTTCTCCGCGTTGAACCACTTCACTACGCCCTGGGGCATCCCACAGTCTCCGTCATCTTCGTGTACGTATCCGGCGCGCTGGTAGAACCGGCGGCGCCACCCACCAGTGTGACACCGATCGGGCTCGCTGCACACCACCTGGTGGGGACGGGTTCTCCGCCGAGCTCGGCGCCCCGCCCCGGACAGCCGGCCCGGGCGTCACGCATGATGGACGGTCTCCCCGCACCGTCGTCAGGAGCGCTGATGGGTTGGACGCTCGAGCAGCTGCGCACGCTGGCCGCCCTGGCCGACGGCGGCACCATGGCGGCCGCGGCCGCCGAGCTGGGCTACACCCCGGGCGCGGTGTCGCAGCAGATGGCCGCGCTGGCCGGCGCCGCGGGGCGTCCCCTGCTCGTGCGGGTCGGCCGCCGCGTGGAGCTCACCGACGACGGGCTGCTCCTCCTCGCGGGGGCGCGCGAGGTGCTGGCGGCGGACGAGCGCGCCCGCTCCGCGCTCGCGGCGCCCCGCGCCGACCGCCGCGCAGTCGTCACCCTCGGCGTCTTCGGCTCCGCCGGCAGCGAGGGCTTCGGGCCCACCGCGGCGCTGCTGGCCGAGCGGGCGCCGTGGGTCGACGTGCGCGCGGTGGAGGTCGACGTCGAGCGGGCGCTGGACGCGGTGGCGGGCCTCGACGTCGTCCTCGGCCTGGACCACCCCGACTCCCCCGCCCCGCCGGTCGCCGGCGTGGTGGTCACCGAGCTGCTGCGCGAGCAGTACGCCGTCGTCGGCGCTGCGGGCGCCCTGCCGGCGGAGCCCGCGGCCCTGCGGGAGGTGCTCACCGCAGCCGACTGGGTGCTGCCGCCCCTGGACACCGCCTTCGGCCGGGCCGCCCGCACGGCCTGCGCCCGCGCCGGGGTGACGCCCGTGGTGCGGCACACGGTCACCGACACGGCCGTCTCCCTGGCGCTGGCGGAGTCGGGGGCCGGTGTCACGCTGGCGACACCGCTCATGCGGGCGCTGCGACCGACGACGTGCGACGTGCGCCCGCTGCCGGACCCCTCCGGCGGTCTCCAGCGCCGCGTGGTGGCCCTCGCCCGCGCGACCGCGGCGGAGCGCGAGGCCGTGGCGCTCGTGCTCACCGCCCTGCGCGACGCCTTCACCCACCCCTGCGCCTGAGGCCGCCGCACGGCCTCGCTCCGCTGGACGGGCGGCGGCGCCGCGGGCGCGTAGCGTGAGCAGGGCGCGGCGCGGCGCCTGAGCGGCTCCGCTTCCTGCGCCGGGAGACACCGTGACCGACAAGTCGTCCCACAGCAGCAGCTCCAAGGCCTCGGGCAGGAGCATCAAGGAGAAGCGCGCCGACAAGAAGGCGGCATCCGAGCGCACCACCTCCGTCGACCAGGTGTCGGCGGCCACCAAGCGCTGACGCGCCCCACCCCCTGCTCCTCCGCGAGCCCCTGGCCGCATGGTCCGGGTGCCGCGGGGGAACAGGGAGGCGTGAGCGGCACCCCGTCCGACCCCTTCGACCTGCAGCGCTTCCTCGACGCGCAGGCCGGTGGCACCTACGAGGGCGCGCTCGCCGAGCTGAGGGCGGGGCGCAAGCGCGGTCACTGGATCTGGTTCGTGCTCCCCCAGCTGCGCGGGCTCGGCCTCAGCCCCACCAGCCGGCACTACGGCATCACCGGCCTCGACGAGGCCCGCGCCTACCTGGCCCACCCGGTGCTGGGCCACCGCCTGCGCCAGTGCTTCCAGGTGCTGGCCGACCTCCCCGAGCCCGACCCGGTGCGCGTGCTCGGCAGCGTCGACGCCGTGAAGCTCCGCTCCAGCGCCACCCTCTTCGCCGCTGCGGCCCCGGACGAGCCGGCACCCACCGCCGTCCTCGACCGCTGGTACGACGGCGAGCGCGACGCCGCCACCCTCGAGCGCCTCTGAGCCACAGCGCACTCCCGGACGCGGGTGGCCGACCCGCCGGAGCGGTCAGCGACGACGACGGGCGAGGACGGCGGCCGCCACGAGCACGGCGAGCAGCACCAGGCCGCGGGCGAGGTCCTGCCAGAACGCCGACAGCGCGACGAGGTTCATGCCGTTCGAGAGCAGCGTGAAGATCAGCACGCCGACGAGCGAGCCCACCACGCTCGTGCGCCCGGTGCGGCTGAGCGTCGCCCCGATGAAGACCGCGCCGATGGCGTCGAGCACGTAGAGCTGTCCGCTGAAGGGCACGAACCCCGACGACTTGGACGCCAGCAGCACCCCGGCGAGACCGGCCACGAGCGCTGCCAGGAGGTAGGCGCTGGCCACGGTGGAACCGGCGGCGCGCCCCGCGATGCGCGTGGCGCTGGGCTGGTCGCCCGCGGCTGTGAGCACCCGACCCCACACGGTGCCGCCGAGGACCGCCGCCACCACGAGCGCACCGACCAGCGCGGTGGCGACCGGCACGTCGAGGCCGAGCACCTGCCCGTTGCCGAGCACCCGGAACCCGTCAGGCGTCTCCCCGCGGGAGAGGTAGATGGGGGCTCCACCGCCGGTGAGCAGCTGCTGGGCGCTGGAGCCGATCAGCCAGACGGCGAGCGTGGCCAGGAAGGGCCGAATGCCGACGACGGTGACCAGCACCGCGTTGACCCCCCCGACGACGAGGGCGCACAGCAGGCCCCCGACCACCGCGACCCACGGCACGTACCCCGCGGCGATGAGCGCTGCCGCCCCGTAGGCGCCCAGGTCGACGGCCACACCGACCGACAGGTCGATCCCCCCGGCGCGCACGACGACCGTCATGGCGACGGCCGCGAGCGCCAGCAGCGCCGACGACGCCAGCACCACCTGGAGGTTCGACCCGGTGAGGAAGTTCTCGCTCAGCACCCCGAAGGTGACGACGATCGCGGCCAGCGACAGCGGCGCCAGCAGCTGGGCGGGCCGCAGGCGCTCGCGGCCCCGCTCGGCGCCTGGGCGCGCTCCGGCGGGAGCCGCTCCACCGGCCGGGCGCTCGGTCGTGGCGGTCATCGCTGGACGCTCCTCTCGCGGACGGCGGCCACGGCGACCACCAGCAGGACCAGCAGGCCCTTGACCGCCCCCACCCACTGGCTGCCGACGCCGACGAGGGTGAACCCGTTGGTGAGGGCCGCCACGAACAGGGCGCTGACGAGGGTCCCGGGGATGGTGACGACCAGGCGCCGGGAGAACACCACCGACATCGACGCGGTGAGGATGACGTCGAGCAGCAGCTGGTCTCCGACGCCGGGCACACCCGCGGACAGGCGCGCGGTGAGCAACAGCCCCGCGAGGCCCGCCAGCAGCGCGGAGGCCAGGTAGCTGGTGGCCACGTAGCGCTGCACGGGCACCCCGGCGACGGCGGCGGCCACGGGGTTCTGCCCCGCGGCGTAGGCGCGCACGCCCCACCGGGTGGCCCCGACCGCCGTCGCCGTGACGGCGAACACGACGGCCAGCACGACGACCGAGGTGGGCAGCCCCACCACGGAGCCGTCGCGCAGCCAGCCGAAGACGCCGCCGCTGACCGGCACCTTGACGTTCCGCGTCAGCACGAGGGTGACGCTGCTCGCGACGGCGCCCGAGGCGAGCGTCGCGAGCAGGGGGCGCACCCCGAGCACCACCGCAGCAGCGTTCACGGCGCCGACCACCAGCGCCACGAGCAGCGCGACCGGCAGGGCGACGACGGCGGCCGTCCCCGCGGCGGTGAGCACCGCCGCGACCACGCCGGACAGCCCCACCACGGCACCGGTCGACAGGTCGATGCCGCCGCGGAGCACGTCGTCGCCCCCGGTGATGAGCACGACCGCCATCCCGAACCCGGCGATGGCGAGGACGGCGCCCTGGGTGAGGACCGTGACGGCGTTCGAGGCGGTGGGGAAGACCGGGGAGAGCAGCGAGAAGGCGACCAGCTGCACCGCGAGCGCGGCGTAGCCCACCCAGACCAGCCACGGCGGGGCGCCGCGCCGACGCGGACGCGCCTGCGCGGGGGCCGGCGAGGGGGCGGCAGGGGTCTCGGTGACGAGCGTCATGCGGGCACCTCCTGGGCCTGGCGGCCGGTCCGCTGGCCGGAGGAGATGGCCAGCAGCCGCTCGGTGCTGAGCTCGGCGCGCGGCAGCTCGGCCACCAGCTCACCGCGGTGCAGCACGAGCACGCGGTCGGCCAGGCCGACCAGCTCCTCGAGGTCGGTGGTGATGAGCAGCACGCCGGCGCCGTCCTCGACCTGCTCCTCGATGCGCGCGTAGAGCTGCTCGCGGCTGGCGACGTCGACGCCCGCGGTGGGCTGGTCGAGCACGAACAGGCGGGACCCCCGCGCCAGCCACTTGGCCAGGACGACCTTCTGCTGGTTGCCCCCGGACAGGGATCCGGTGAGCGCCTCGGGGTCGGCGGGCCGGACGTCGGTCCGCTCCACCCAGCGCTGTGCGACGGCGCGCTCGCGGCGCGGGAGCAGCAGGCCCCAGCGGCTCACCTCACCGGTGGCGACCAGGCCGATGTTCTCCCGGACCGTGGCGCGCACGACGATGCCGTCGCGACGGCGCTGCGCGGGGACGTGGGCTCCACCGGCCCTGACGAACGAGCGGCGCGAGCGCACCCGGCGACCTCCGAGACCCACCCGCCCGGCGGCGCCGGTGGCGGTCCCGCCGGTGGTCACGGCGTCGGCGAGGGCCTCCACGCCGGAGCCGATGAGCCCGGTGACGCCGACCACCTCACCCGGCAGCACCCGCAGCGACAGGTCCGTGAAGGACCCGGGGGCCGTGAGCCCGTCGACCGAGAGCAGCGGCTCGCCCTCGGGTCGGCGCTGCTCGCGCTCGCCCAGGCCCGCCACCTGGTGGCCGACCATCAGCTCGACCACGCGGTCCAGCAGCGCGTCGCGCTCGGCGTCCGCCACGCGCGCGCCGTCGTCGTCCTCTCCGGACCCCAGCGAGACCTCACCCGCGGTGCGGCCGTTGCGGAGCACGAGCACCCGGTCGGCCAGGTCGCCGACCTCCTGCAGGTAGTGGGAGATGTAGACGACTGCGACGCCCTCGGCGGCGAGCCGGCGGACGGCGTCGAAGAGCAGCGCCGCCTCCGACGCCGCCAGCGAGGCCGTCGGCTCGTCGAGCACGAGCACGCGCGGGCGGGTCAGCACGGCGCGCGCCACCTGGAGCAGCTGCTGCTCGGCGACGGTGAGGTCGTCGACCAGCGCGTCGCCGCGCACGTGCAGCCCCACGCTCGCGGCGAGGTCGCGCTCGGCGCGGCGCACCAGCTCGCGGCGGTTCACGAGCCCGCCGCGGCCGCCCTCGTCACGGCCGAGGTAGAGCTGCTCAGCGACGCTGAGGCGGCCCGCGAGGTGCCGGTCCTGGTGGACGACCCGGATGCCGAGCTCCTCGGCGTCCCGGGCGGAGGCGACGGTGGCGGGGCGCCCGTCGACCTCCAGCACGGCGGCGTCGGCCCGGTGGAACCCGGTGAGCACCTTGACGAGCGTCGACTTGCCGGCGCCGTTCTCCCCCACCAGCGCCACGACCTCGCCGGGGGCGACCACGAGGGAGACGTCGTCCAGGACGCGGACGGCCCCGAAGGACTTGCTCACCCCCGTCAGCGAGACCCGGGGCGCGACGGCCCCGGCCGCGCGCTCAGCTGCCAACGGTCAGCCCGAGCTCGGAGACGACCTCGTCGACGTTGTCCTTGTCGATGTAGCGCGGCTCCAGGTAGGTGGTCTTCGGCACGTCGGCCTGCTGGCCGCCGAGGTAGCGGGCGACGTTGTCGATCGACGCCGTGCCGATGGCCTCTCCCTGCTGCGCCACGGTCGCGGTGTAGGAGGAGTCCGGGTCGGAGATGAGCTCCAGGGCGCCCGGGTCGGCGTCGACGCCGAACACCTTGACGTCGTCGCGGCCCGCGGCGTCGACGGCCTGCGCGGCACCGATCTGGGGGATGTCCCAGCAGGCCCACACCGCAGAGAGCTGGCCCTCGGGGTAGCGCTGGAGGATGTCGTTGGTGGCCGAGCGGGCGAACTCGACGGTGCCCTCGTACGGCTCGATGAGCTCGGGCTGGACGACGGTGATCTCGGGGTAGTCCTCGAGCACGAGCTTCAGCTCGTTGTAGCGGATGCGGCACGGGGCGACGCCCGGGAAGCCGTTGAAGACGAGGACGTTCCCCTTGCCGCCGATCTCCTCGGCGAGGTTGCGGGCCAGCGTGGAGCCGATCTGCCAGTTGTCCGACTGCACCTGGTTGACGGCGGCCGGCGTCTGGAAGTCGATGGTGAACAGCGGGATGCCGGCAGCCTCCACCTGCTCGAGCGTGGCGCTCAGCGTGGTGGCGTCACCGAGGATGACGACGATGGCGTCGGGCTCCTGCGCGATGAGGTTCTCGACGTCGGTGATGTGCTTCTCGTCGTCGGCCTCGGCCTGGGTGGCTATGACCTCACCGCCGAGCTCCTCGACCCGCTGCTGCACCGAGTCGTAGAAGACGCGGCTGATGTCGTGCACGACGTCCTTCGCGGCGATGCCGACGCGCTTGCCGGCCAGGCTCGGGACGTCGGCGGCGGCCGTGGCGGCCGGCGCCGCTGCGGGCGCCGCTGCGGTCTGCTGCGCCTGCTCGGTCTTGAGGGAGCAGCCCGAGAGCACCAGGGCGGCGGCGAGCGGGGCGGCGGCCAGGGCGAGGCCGCGGCGGAGGGGGGTGCGGTTCACAGGGGTCTCCAGGGGTCGTCGACGGGCGGGCGCGCGCGGGCGCGCCGCGGCCCGGGGGCGGCGGGGTGGGTCGAGCGGCTCCTGCGCGAGCGGGCCGGCAGGGGCCGGTGGGGCTCAGCGGGGGTGGCGACAGCGCACGGTGGTGGTCCTCGGGTCCGTCCTTACCTGGGCGGTCGCCTCAGGTCGGGTCATCACCCGGAGCACCCCACGACGTGGAGGGTTGCCGTCCAGCGAGCCGGGGCTTGTCGCTGGAACTCATGACCTGGGGCGGGAAGTTAGAGGTGCCGACATGTCCTGTCAAGCGCCTGCGCGCGTCGACGCCGGGCGGCTGGGCGCGCCCCCGGAGGTGCGCTACTGTCCCGCCCACCATCCAGAGTGGCTGAGAGACCCGGCTCGCTGACGCCACAGCAACCACCCCACGACCCGTCGTGGGAGCAGGTGCTACCGCCGGGACCGATGGAGCGAGGAGCCCCACGCGTCGTGACGAGCCCTGATGTGCCCAAGGACCGGATCTTCCTCAACGCCTTCGACATGACGTGCGTGGCGCACCAGTCGCCGGGCCTGTGGCGGGTGCCCGGTGACCAGAGCCACCGCTACAACGACCTGGCGTACTGGACCGACCTCGCGAAGCTGCTCGACCGCGGCGGCTTCGACGTGCTCTTCATCGCCGACGTGCTGGGCGTCTACGACGTCTACAAGGGCGGCCCGGAGACGGCGCTCGCCGAGGGCACCCAGGTGCCGGTGGGAGACCCGCTGCTCGCGGTCTCGGCGATGGGCGCGGTCACCGAGCGCCTCGGCTTCGCCCTCACGGTGTCGCTGACGTACGAGAAGCCCTACGCGCTCGCCCGCGACTTCGCCACGCTCGACCACTACACGAGGGGCCGCGTCGGCTGGAACGTCGTGACCTCCTACCTGGAGAGCGCGGCGAGGAACCTCGGCCTGGACACGCAGGTCGAGCACGACCAGCGCTACGAGCTGGCCGAGGAGTTCCTCGACGTCGCGTACCAGCTCTGGGAGGGCTCCTGGGAGGACGACGCGGTGGTGCGCGACGCCGCCCGCGGCGTCTACACCGACCCGGCGCGCGTGCACCCGGTCGAGCACCACGGCCGCTACTACGACGTGCCCGGCATCGCCCTGACGGAGCCGAGCCCCCAGCGCACGCCGTTCGTCTTCCAGGCCGGTGCCTCTCCGCGGGGCGTGCGGTTCGCCGCCCGTCACGCGGAGGCCGTCTTCAACACCGCCAGCCGGCCGGAGGTCATGCGGCCCCAGGTCGACGCGCTGCGCGCCGAGGCGGCGAAGGCGGGCCGCGACCCGCGCAGCATCAAGGTGTTCTCGCTGCTCACCGTCATCACGGGCGCCTCCGACGAGGAGGCGTGGGCGAAGTACGAGCAGCTCAAGAGCCACGTCTCCTACGACGGTGCGCTGACCCTGTACGCGGGCTGGAGCGGGCTGGACCTGTCGACCTACCCGCCGGACGAGCCGCTGGAGTACGCCGAGACGCAGGCCGTGCGCTCCGCGGTGGCGGCGTTCTCCACGGCCGACCCCGACCGGCAGTGGACCCCGCGCGACATCGCCGCCTGGGTGGGCATCGGCGGCATGGGCGTGGTGGTCGTCGGCGGTCCCCAGACCGTCGCGGACGAGCTGGAGCGCTGGGTGCGCGAGGCCGACGTCGACGGCTTCAACCTCGCCTACGCCACCACCCCGGGCACCTTCGAGGACGTCGTCGAGCACGTCGTCCCCGAGCTGCGCCGCCGCGGCCTGGTGCCCACCCAGGACGAGCGCGACGCGCTGCCGGCCGACCTCACGCTGCGCGAGGCGGTCTACGGCGTGGGCAGGCGCCGCATCGCCGAGGACCACCCGGCCGCCGTGCACCGACGCGCCCTGCACGCCAGGGCCGCGGCCCGTGCCGCGGCCGAGGACCCCACCGCCACCACGACCGAGGAGGTCGCGCCCCGATGAGCACCGAGCAGACCACCGACTGGACCCTCGCCGCCCGCGACGCCGCCGCGAAGCTCGCCGTCGACGCCCTCGAGCGCGACCGCGCGAACGCCGAGCCCCTCGCCGAGGCGCAGCTGCTGCGCGAGCACCGCCTGCCGAGCCTCCTCCTGCCCACCTCCGTCGGAGGCGGCGGCGGCACCTGGGCCGACGCGCTGCGCGCCGTGCGCGAGGTGGCCGTGGCCGACGGTTCCATCGCGCAGCTGCTCGGCTACCACTACGTCAACCAGGCCAACCTGGCGTGGGTGGCCGACGAGCCCACCCGCCGCCGCTGGCAGGAGCGCACCGGCCCGGCGCAGTGGCTCTGGGGCGACGCCGTCAACCCGGTCGACCCCGACCTGACCCTGACCCCGGTCGGTGACGGGGCGGCCGGGGGCTACCGCCTCAGCGGGCGCAAGAGCTTCGCCACCGGCGTGAGCAGCGGCGACGTCTCGGTCGTCTCCGGTCTCGACAGCAGCACCGGACGCTCGGTGCTCGTCGTCGTCGAGCGCGGGACCGCGGGCGTGCAGCCCGGCGGCGACTGGGACAACCTCGGTCAGCGCCTCTCGGCCTCGGGCAGCGTCACGTTCACCGACGTGGAGGTGCCCGCCGAGAACGTGCTCGGGTTCCTCGACGGCGAGGCCGCCACCCCGCGCGCCTCGCTGGTGACCCCGGCGATCCAGGCGGTGTTCGGCGGCTTCTACGTCGGCGTCGTGCGCGGGGCCCTGCAGACCGCCGCCGAGTACACGCGCAGCACGTCACGGGCGTGGCTGCTGTCCGACTCCGCCAGCGCCGCGCAGGACCCGTACGTGCTCGCCACCTACGGCCGCCTGGTGGCGCGTCTGCGCGCGGCGGAGGCGCTGGCCGACCAGGCCGGGGCCGCCCTCGTGGCGGCTGACGAGGCCGGTGACGACCTGACCTGGCACGAGCGCGGTGAGCTGGCCGAGCTCGTCGCCGCGCTCAAGGTGGTCTCCTCCGACCTGGCGGTGGAGGCGACGTCGGCGGTGTTCGAGGTGACGGGTGCCCGTGCGACCAGCAACCGGGTGGGCCTGGACCGGTTCTGGCGCAACGTGCGCACCCACACGCTGCACGACCCGGTGCAGTACAAGGCCCGCGAGGTGGGCGACCACTTCGTGAACGGCACCCACCCGGAGTTCACGCTCTACACCTGACCCGCCGACGGCCCAGCGGTGGCGGAGGCCCGTGACCGCGGTGGTCCTGGGCGTCCGCCACCCTCCGGGTCAGACGGGGCTGCGCATCCCGGCCAGCGATCCGCCGTGCAGAGGCGCGGTGACCCAGCGGGCGCGGGCGCTCAGCGCCTCGCGCTCGGCGGAGACCACCAGGCGGTGCGGGGTCTGGAGGAAGCGCACCTCGACCCGCAGCGACTCCGCGCCCGCGGCGCTGACCCACCCTCCGCTCAGCGCCACGGGGACGACGCCGTCGCGTCCGCCGCCGACGGGGACCTCGGTCGTCGTCCACCGCCCGGCGGCGAAGGGCGCGTCGAGCACCCACCCGGCGCCGTCGCCGTCGGGCTCGCGCACCACCAGGTGCCACGTCTCGCCGCGGCGCTCCACGCGGACGTCGCGCACCTCGGCGTCGCCGCCGCGCACCAGGTGGGTGGGGGTGAACAGCACGCCGTCCCAGTCCGCACCCTCGGCGGGAGCGGCCCCTCCGGGGGCCGGGGGCGCCGCCAGCGCGCGCATCCGCTCCGCGAGCGCGGTGTCGGCGGCGCGGGAGGCGTCGTCGTCGAGCGGTGCGGCGGTCATGGCCGGCAGCAGGTGCGTCCAGACGGCGTCGAGCACCGCCTGCATGTCGGGGGTGTCGGCGGTGATGGCGAGCACCGCGTCGTGCTCGGGCAGCACCACGCAGAACTGCCCGTAGGCGCCGTCGCCGCGGTAGCCGTGGCGCTGGGTCCAGAACTGGTAGCCGTACCCCTGGCGCCAGTCGACCTCGGCCTCGTGGGGGGTGGTGACGTGGGGGCGCACGGCCTCGTCGACCCACGCCGCGGGCAGCACCTGCCGGCCCTGCCACGCACCGCGCTGCAGGTGGAGGAGCCCGAGCTTGACGACGGCGTCGGTGGTGGCGTGCAGCCCGCTGAAGCCGAGGTCGCGGCCGGCGGGGTGCTGCTGCCACCCGGTGCGCGTCTGCCCGGTGACGCCGAGGGGCTCCAGCAGCCGGGGGCGCAGGTACTCCAGCAGCGTCTGCCCGCTGGCGCGCTGCACGGCGGCAGCGACGGCGTGGGTGCACGGCTGGTTGTAGGCGAAGACCGTGCCGGGCTCGCGCTCCGGCTCGATGCCGAGGAAGCCTCGCAGCGGCTCGTCGGGGTCGGCGGCGACGGCGCGGTCCCAGGTCTCGGCGAGGTGGCCGCTGCTCATGGCGGCGAGGTCGCGCAGCCGCAGCGCGCGGGCCCGCTCGCCGGTGGCGGCGTCCGCCAGCTCGGGCAGGACGTCGACGAGGCGGTCGTCCAGGGAGAGGAGCCCCTCCTCGACCGCCAGCCCCAGCGCCGCCGAGGTGAAGGACTTGCTGAGGGAGTACAGCAGGTGCGGCTGGTCGGGGCTGAACGGCGCCCACCAGCCCTGGGCGACGGCGCTGCCGTGCCGCACGAGCACGAGGCTGTGCGGGTCGACGAGGGGGTGGGCCTCCAGCGCGTCGAGCAGGGCGAGCACCCCGCGGGCGTCGACCCCCTGCGCCGAGGGCGCGGATGCGGGGAGGGGCTGGTCGGGGCTGGCGGCGCGAGCGGCATCGGTCACGGCAGCGACGCTAGCCCGGCTGCGCAGACGCCGCCCTCGGCGTGTCGCCGCCGATCCCTCACGCCCCTTCGCTAACTTCAGTCACACGGGTCACACCGATGACGTGGTGGCCCGCTGCACCGCACCACCCGACGTCCCCCACCGCAGAGAGCCAGGTGCGCCCGTGTCCTCGACGACGTCCTCCGCCTCGCCGTCCCCCTCCTTCCTCGTCAGGCTCCGCGCGCGAGCCCGCCGCAACGGCGTCGAGGTCGAGCTGCCCGAGGACCACTGGCACGCCGGAGACCCGCGGGTGGTCGACGGGACCCTCGCGCTCGCCGCGGGTGACGTGCCCTCCCCGCGCACGCCCGTGGACCGCCGCCGGCTCAGCGCGGTGCGCGAGGTCGACGTCCGCGACACCGCCGTGCTCGACCTGCGGCCCAAGGCGCTCGGCACGGGGGTGCTCCCCGTGACCCTGCCCGTCGTCCCGTCAGCGGCGCCCGAGCCCCCGGCCGCGCCGGCGGCCCCCACGAGCGGTGGGTGCTCCGAGACCAGCACCTGGCTGGGCTGACGAGCGGGCTGACGAGCGGGCTGACGAGCGGGCTGACGAGCGCCCTGGACCGCGAGGTCAGGCGCTGGGCGCGCCGGCGAGGGTGAACAGCACCGTCGCACCACCGCCGGGGGTCTCCTCCAGCCACACGCGCCCGCCGTGGCGCTCCACCACGCGCTGGCAGGTGGCCAGCCCGAGGCCGTGACCGGTGCGGCGCCGCGGCCCACCGCCGTCCGCAGCCGCCCCGCGGGCGGGGGCCAGCGAGGTGAACACCTCGAACACGCGCGCCCGGTCCTCGGGGAGCACCCCGGGGCCGTCGTCGGCCACCGAGAAGACCCACCCGCCGCCGCCCCCCTCGGCGGGTGGCCGCGCCGAGACGACCACGCGGCAGGTCTGCCCGGGGCGCCGGTGGTGCACGGCGTTCGCCACCAGGTTCTGCAGCAGCTGGCGCACGGCGACCGGGTCGCAGGGCACCGAGGGCAGCGGCCCCACCTCGACGACGGCGCCGGCCTCCTGGACCGTCGCCGCCAGGTCGCTGAGCGCCTCGCGGGCGAGCTCGGCGACGTCGGTGAGCTCCAGCGGCCTCGCGGGCGCCCCCGCCGCGGCGTAGTCGAGCAGCGACGAGGTCAGGTGCTGCATGCGGCGCACGCCGCGGCGCCCGGCTGCCACCCAGCCGGCCTGGAGCGCGTTCCCGTCGGCCAGCTCGTCCTCGAGGAGCTCGAGGTAGCCGTCGACGACGGTCAGCGGTGCCCGCAGGTCGTGGCTGGCGACCGCGGCGAAGCGCGCCAGCTCGGCGTTCGAGCGCTCCAGCTCGGCGCCGCGGTCGGCCAGCTCGGCGTGCAGCTCCTCCAGCGCCCGGGTGTGCTCGCGGGCCTCGGTGACGTCGCTCATCACCACCACGGCGCCCAGCGCTGAGCCGTCGGCGCGGGCCATCGCGCGCCCCGAGGCGAGGACGGTGCGCGGCTGGTGGCCCAGGGAGGCGATGACCATCTCCTCGCTGACCACCTCGCCCTCGTGCAGCGCCCGGTGCAGCGGCACGCGCTCAGCCGTCATCGGGGTCGTGCCGTCGGCCTCCAGCAGCGCGTAGCGCGCGGCGTGCTCCTCCGGCGCCGCGGTGGGGTCGGCGTCCATGTCGTGCCAGCGCTGGGCGCTGCGGTTGAACAGCGAGAGCCGGCCGTCCGGGCCGGCGGCGACGACCGCCACGTCGATGGTGTCGAGCACGGCCTCGACCAGCTCGGTGCGCTCCTCCAGCGCGGCGAGCGCGGCGTCGGCCACCCGGCGCTGGCGCTGCGCCTCCTCGTGCGCGGCCTCGGTGGTGCGCACCTGCCGCTGGCGCTCGAACAGGGCCAGGAGCACGCGGCCCAGGTCCTCCAGACGCGCCAGCTGCCCTGCGCAGAGGTGACCGGGCCGCGTGTCGAAGACGCAGAGGCTGCCCAGCGCGTCACCGTCGGCGGTGACGAGGGGGACCGAGGCGTACAGCCGCACCGCGCCCATCCGGCCGTCGACCCACGGGTTGCGCGCGTAGCGCGGGTCCAGCGAGGCGTCGGCGACGTGCACCGCGCGGCCCTCCTCGAAGTGCAGGGCGCACATCGAGTCGGCGCGGGCGCTCGTGGAGCCCTGGAAGCCGGTGGAGGTGAGCTGGCACTGCCGGTCGGCGTCGATCAGGTTCAGCGTGGCGAACGGGACGCCGGCGACGGCGGCCGCGACCCGGACCACGGCCTGGAGCTCGTCGTCCGCCGGCGCGTCGAGCAGTCCCAGCAGGTGCAGCGCGGCGAGGCGCTGCTCCTCGGTGCGCGGGACCGCACCGGCGGCGACGTCACTGCTCACTGCGGGACCCCCAGGCGTGCACGACAGGTCACCTCCCATCGGCACGCGGGCCCCCCGGCTGGAGCGGTCAGCCCGGGAGCTGGCGGACGACCTCGTCGAGGTAGCGACGGCGCACGTCGGCGTGGGTGCGCTGGCCGTCGACCGCCACCAGCAGCTGGCCGGTGCGGTCGAGGTCGGCGGCGGCGTCGGCGGCCTCGCGGTAGTCCTGCGCCGCGCGGCGCGCGGAGGCGGGCAGCTGCAGCACCAGGGTGACCACCGCCTCACCGGCGGCCGCGGCCTGCGCCGCCTGCTCGCGGACCTGGCGGCGCCCCGACTCGAAGGAGCGCGCCGCCGCGTCGAGCCGGGCGGCCACCCCGAGCCCCGCGGCGTGACCGGCGGGGTCGGCACGGCGGTGCAGCGACAGCCCGCCCGTGGCGGCGCTGATCCCGGCGGCCGGTGTGGCGAGGAGCAGCAGCTGCAGCTCGCGGAGCAGGTCGTCCATGGACTCCTCCGCACCGAGCAGCTCGGCCACGGGCAGGTCGCGCAGCAGCACCTCGTGCGTGGGCTCCACGGCCACCAGCGACGACGTGATGATCCCCGCCGTGGGCGGGTGGGCACCCGCGACGGGCGCGTCGACCGGCGGGGGCGCGGAGGCCCGCGGTGCGGTGCGCACCGGCGCCGAGGGGTGTCCGACCGGCATGTCGGGTCCGTCGTCGTCGCTCCACAGCGCCAGCAGCTGGGCGGTGTCGAGGTCGGGAGCGGGCAGTGCCTCGGCGTTCTCCACCTCGAACCACACCACCTTGCCCGCGCCGTGCGGGTGGCTCCCCCAGCGCACCGCCGTGCAGGCGACGAGGTCGAGGCCGCGGCCGCTCATGGCGCTGGCGGAGTGCGGCGTGCGCACCGGCGGCAGCGGGGAGGCGTCGGCCACCTCGACCCGCACGCCCCCCTCGAGGGTGGGGCGCAGGTGCACCGCGAAGCCGCTGCGCGCGTGCAGCACGGCGTTCGCGGCGAGCTCGGAGACCAGCAGGCCCGCGTCGTCGGCGCAGCCGTCCAGCCCCACCGCCTCGACCACCGACAGCACGAAGCGGCGCGCCAGGCGCACCGACTCCAGCTGTGCGGGGTAGGACGGCGAGGCGACGTGCGCCTCGCGCTCCCACGCCGCCACGGCGCCCGGGTCGCTGACCATCTGCTGCTCTGCCTGCCTCGGGGTCATCTGGTGGCCGGAGGTGCCCACGGTAGGTGATGAGGGGCACCGGCGTGGGCCAGATGCCGTCAGAGCGCTCCCGCGGCGAGGTGCTCGAGCACCAGGGCCGCTCCGTCGTGCTCGACGGACCTCGTGACCAGGTGCGCACCCGCTCGCACCCGCTCCACCGCCTGGCCCATGGCCACCCCGGTGCCGGCCACCTCGAGCATGGAGAGGTCGTTCAGCCCGTCACCCAGCGCCAGGACCCGCCCCAGGGGGGTGCCGGTGCGCTGGGACCACCACCGCAGCGCCGCGCCCTTGGTCACGCCGGGCGCCGTGACGTTGAGCACCGGAACACCCGGCAGGAAGGGGGCCGAGGAGCGCTCGACGTGCAGCCCCAGGCCCTCGAAGGCCGCGACGGCCTCGGCCGTGCGCTCGACCTCGAAGCAGTTGACGGTGACCTTCTCGACGTCCAGCGCGCGTCCGGCCCCGGCGAGCAGGTCGCTGCTGTCGCCGTCCGGCGGTCCGCTGACCTCGTCCCAGCTGGTCCGCGCGGCCTCGCGGCGGTCGGTGACGAAGAGGCGGTGGCCGCTGTAGAGCTCGGCGTAGACGCCCTCGGCCGCGCACCACCGCGCCAGCGCGTCGGCGGCCGGGCGCGGCAGCGGCCAGGAGGCGACGGGTCCGTCGCGACCGACCACGGCGGCGCCGTTGTGGACGACGTCGACGGCGCCCTCGGCGGCGTCAGCGGGCCAGCCGAGCTGCTCGCGCAGGTGCGCGACGCCCTGGGGCGGGCGCCCGGTGGCGAAGCCGAGGCGCACCCCGGCGGCCACCGCACGCGCGAAGCCCGCGGCCACGACCGCGGACGCGGCCGGCTCGTGCTCGGTGGTGGTGCCGTCGACGTCGAAGAAGGCGGCCACCGCCCCCGGACCGCCCCAGGCCGAGGCGCGGCCCCCGGCCGCCAGGCCCTGCGGGACCTCGTGCGCGCTCACGCGGCGCCCACGGGCCGGGGCGCGCTGACGCGGACAGCTGCGGCCTCGTCCTCGGTGAGGCGCAGCGCCCCGGCGCCGACGACCTCGACCACCAGCACGGCGCCCGCGCCGCCGGGACCCGCCGGCCCGACGGCCTCGCGCACCACCAGCTCGGCGTCGAGCACCACGCCGGAGTCCGCGAGCCGGCGGAGCAGCTCGGGGTCGGTGTCCGAGATGCGCACCACGCGCACCGCGCGGGTGGCGGGGCACCCGCTCAGGAGCACGGCCTCAGGGCGCTCGTAGGTGCCGTCGGCCGAGGGGATCGGGTCGCCGTGGGGGTCGCGCCGGGGCGAGCCGAGCAGGGCGTCGACCCGCTCGAGGAACAGGTCGGAGACGACGTGCTCGAGCACCTCGGCCTCCTCGTGCACCTGGTCCCACCCGTACCCGAGGTGCTCGACCAGGTAGGTCTCCAGCAGCCGGTGGCGGCGCACCACGCGCAGGGCGTGCACCCGGCCGGCCTCGGTCAGCTCGACGGGGCGGTAGGGGGCCGGGACCACCAGGCCGGCGTCGACGAGGCGCTTGACCTGCTCGGAGACCGTGGAAGGGGCCAGGCCCAGGCGGGCGGCCAGAGCGGTGGTGGTCACCGGGGCCTCGTCCCACTCCTGGGCCGACCACACGGCCTTCAGGTAGTCCTCGGCGGCGGGGGTCACGCTGTCGCGGCTGCGGTCGGGCACGCCGACGATGGTCCCGCACCCCGTGGGCGGGCGTCAGGTGAGGTCGCGCGCCACCCGGAGCAGGACGGCGGTCACGAGGGCCGCCTCGGCGCGCAGCGGCTGGAGGTCGGCGTCGCGCAGCCGCTGCCCGCGAGCGGCAGCGCCCTCCAGCTCGCGCAGCAGGAGGGCGAGCCGGGAGGCCCCCAGGTTGGCGGCGCCGCCGGCCAGGCGGTGCGCCACGGCCTCGACCTCGTCGCCGTCGCGGGTCCGGACCGCGGTGGTCAGCGACCCGGCACCGGCGGGCAGCTGCTCGGCGAAGCTCGTGAGCAGCTGCGAGAACAGCGCGCGCTCCTCCGCCTCGTCGAGGTCGCCCAGCTCGGCCAGGCGCCGCCGCACGGCGGCCTCCAGGGCCGTGCCCCGCGAGCCCGCCGCCTCGGAGACGGCGTCGAGCAGGGCGCGGACGGCGAAGGGCTTGCGCAGGTACGTCGAGCCGAGGGCGAGACCCGCCTCCACGTCGGCGGGCAGCGCCCGCCCGGACAGGAACACCACGGGCAGGTCGGCGGTGGGCGGGTCCGAGCGCAGGTCCGCCACCAGCCCCAGACCGCTGCCGCCGGGCATGAACATGTCGCTGACCAGCACGTCGGGGACGAGGTCGGCCATCATCCGCCGCGCCTCGGGCGCGGAGCGCGCGGCGCGGACGTCGTGCCCGGCGCGCTGCAGGCGCGAGGCGACGAGCTCGCGGGACACGTCGTCGTCCTCGACGACAACAACGCTGATCACGGGGACCTCCAGCGGGGGCGGGCTCACTCGCCCGGAGCATCGGCACGAGGAGCACGTCACCTGAGCGCCACGCGCTGTGCACCGGGTCGCAGGCGTGGACCCGGCCGCTGCGGGGAACTCCCCGGGCGACCCACCACCCGGCAGCCCGGCCGGGTGGGCGCCCCCGAGCCCAGGAGCAGCCGTGCCCCTCCCCCGCACCGCGGCGGCAGCCGCGACCGCCGTCGCCCTGACCGCCGCCTCCCTCGTGGCGGCGGCCCCCGCGGCCGTCGCGTCGTCCTCGGAACCGGCGGCGCCCGGCGCGCCCGCGGCGCTGACCGACGAGCTGCTGGTCGTCGGCCACCGAGGCGCCAGCGCCTACCGCCCCGAGCACACCCTGGCCGCCTACGAGCTGGCCGCCCGGATGGGCGCGGACATGATCGAGCCCGACCTGGTCATGACCGCCGACGGCGTCCTCGTGGACAGGCACGAGCCGGAGATCTCCGGCACCACCGACGTGGCCGACCACCCGGAGCTCGCCGACCGGAGGACCACCAAGACGATCGACGGCACCACCTACACCGGCTGGTTCACCGAGGACCTCACCCTCGCCGAGCTCAAGACCCTGCGCGCCGTGGAGCGCGTCCCCGAGCTGCGCCAGCGCAACACCCCCTACGACGGCGCGTACGAGGTGCCGACCTTCGACGAGGTGCTGCAGCTGCGCGAGCGGCTCTCCGCCGAGCTGGGGCGCGAGGTCGGCGTCATCCCCGAGATCAAGCACGGCACGTACTTCGACTCCCTCGGCCTGTCGATGGAGGAGGCCGTCGTCGCCGCGCTGCGCGAGCACGGCCTCGACGGCGCCGGTGCGCCGGCGGCCGTCCAGTCGTTCGAGACGGCGAACCTGCGCGAGCTGGACGGCGAGGTCGACGTCCCGCTGGTGCAGCTGACCTCCCCCGCCGGGGCGCCGGCCGACCTGGTGGCCGCGGGCGACCCGCGCACCTGGGCCGACGTGGTCAGTCCCGCCGGGCTGGCGGACGTCGCGGGGTACGCGGACGTCCTCGGACCGGACAAGTCGCAGGTCATCCCGCTCGCCGCCGACGGCACGCTCGGGGAGCCGACGTCGCTGGTCACCGACGCGCACGCCGCGGGCCTGCTCGTGGTTCCGTACACGTTCCGCCCGGAGAACGAGCACCTGCCCGCCGAGCTCGACCTGGGCGACGACCCGGCGGCCCACGGCCTGGCCGACGCCGAGCTGCTGGCGTTCTGGCGCGCAGGGGTCGACGGCGTGTTCACCGACGCCCCCGACACCGGCGTCGAGAGCCGGGCGGCCTTCCTGGCCGAGCGCTCCTGACGGTGCCCCTCCCGGCGACCGTCGAGGGGGGTCAGGAGCCGAAGAGGGCCGCCCTGGCCCCGCCGTCGCCCGCACCGGGGCCCGGGTCGCTGCGCAGCACGCCGCGGCGCCGCAGCTCGGGCACGAGGTCGTCGAGGAGCCGGTGCAGCGTCACGGGGTGCAGGTCGCCGGAGAGGAGCACGCCGTCGCTGCCGGCGTCGTCGCCCAGCTCCTGGACCAGGTCGGCGACCTGCTCGGCCGTCCCGACCAGCCCCTCCCCCTTCGCCACCAGGCCCTTGCGGGAGCGCCGGGCGAGCACCTCGCGCAGCGGGGTGCGACCCGGGTCGTCGACGCCGGCGAACAGGCCCTTGATGGTCCCCCGCGAGACGTGCTGCCCGAAGGCCTCCGGGGGCAGCGGGCGGTCCAGGTCGTGCAGGGTCAGGTCGGTCTCGAGGTCGCTGGACCACGCGGCGGCCACGGCCAGCAGGTCGGTGTCAGAGGGGTGCAGGGAGGCGGCGACCACGCGCTCGGCCTCCTCGCGGCTGGCCACCACCTCCGCCTTCACCCAGAACAGCACCTTGACGGCGTCCGGGCTGCGGCCGGCGGCCACGGCCGCCGCACGCACCCGCTCGCGGTAGGAGCGGACGCTGGCGACGTCGAGCGGGGCGTAGGCCAGCTGCACGTCGGAGTGCGCACCCGCGAACGCGATGCCCCGCGGCGAGCCCCCGGGCGAGACGACGAGCGGCTCGCCGTCGCGGCCGCCGTCGAAGGGCGGCGCGTTGAGCGGCCCGGTGACGTCGAAGTGGGTGCCCCGGTGGTGGCGGGCGGCGATGCGCGTGCCGTCGGCGTACCGCCCGGTCGGGGAGTGGCCGTCGGTGGCGACCAGGGCGCCGTCGTCCCACGAGCGCCACAGGTCGCGCAGCAGCGAGGTCCACTCGTCGGCCCGGTCGTAGGCGGCGTCGTGGTCGAGCGGCGCGGCCCCGCTGACGTGGCGGGCGCTGCCGGTGTCGGTGACCACGTTGAGGCCGAAGCGGCCGCCCGACAGGTGCTGGAGCGTGGCCGCCTGGCGGGCGGCGAGGTACGGCGGCGTGATCCCGGCGTTGACGGTCGGGACGACGGCGATGCGCCGGGTGGCGGCGAACAGGTACGGGGCCAGCAGCAGCGGGTCGAGCTTCGGGCCGCCGTAGGCGCCGCGGACGCGCAGGTCGAGGGTCTCCGGGCTGCCCAGCGAGACCGCGTCCTCGACGACGAGCAGGTCGACGCCCGCCTGCTCCAGCTCGCGGACCGCCTGCTGGTAGACCTCCGGGCGGCGCCAGTCCCACCCCCAGCGGTGGTCGGGTCGCCCCCAGCCCTGCGGCCCGAAGCCGCGGGAGAAGAAGTAGCCGACGTGCTGCTGGCGGGTCACGCGGCGCCCTCCGCCCCGGTCGCGCGGGCGGCGGCGGCCAGACCGCGGGCGAGGTCGGCCTGCAGGTCCTCGACGTCCTCGATGCCGACGCTGAGCCGCACGGTCCCGGCGGTGATGCCGGTGCGCTCCAGGTCGGCGGGGTCGCGGTGCGCGTGCGTCGTCGACGCGGGGTGCACCACGAGGGAGCGAACGTCGCCCAGGTGCGTCATGTGCGTGAAGACCTCCAGCTGCTCGATGAGCGCCTTCGCCGCCGGCCAGCCGCCGTGCAGCGTCACCGCCACCACCGCCCCGGAGCCGCGCGGCAGGTACCGGCGGGCGCGCTCGGCCGACGGGCTGGAGGCCAGGCTCGCGTGGTGCACCCGTGCCACCTGCGGCTGCCGCTCCAGCCAGCCGGCGAGCAGCGCGGCGGAGCGGCAGTGCTGCGCCATCCGCAGCGACAGCGTCTCCACCCCCTGCGTCACGAGGAAGGCGCTGAACGGCGACAGCACCGGCCCGAACCGGGCGGCGACGACGTGCCGGGTGCGCTCCGCGTAGGCCCGCGCCCCGTGGACGTCGTGCCAGCTGCGCCCGCCCAGCAGGTCGGAGGGGTCGGTGAGCAGCGGGAACAGCCCGTCGCCCGCGGCTGAGCGCCCCCAGGGTCCGGCGTCGGGGTCGAAGCCGCCGCCCACCACGACCACCCCGCCCAGGGCCGTGCCGTGACCCGCGAGGAACTTGCTCGCCGAGTGGACGACGACGTCGGCGCCGTGCTCCAGCGGCCGCAGGAGGTACGGCGTGGCCAGGGTGTTGTCGACGACGAGCGGCAGGCCCCTCCGGTGGGCCACCGCCGCGACCGCGGCGATGTCGAGCACCTCGTTGAGGGGGTTGGAGATGCTCTCCGCGAAGAGGGCGCGCGTGGTGGGGCGCAGCAGCGCGCGCCAGGCGCGCGGGTCGGCGGCGTCGTCCACGAGGTCGACGTCGATGCCGAGCGCGGCGAAGTTCTCCCGGAACAGGCCGCGGGAGCCCTCGTAGAGGTTCGCCGAGGCCAGGAGGTGGTCGCCCGCCCGCAGCAGCCCGAGCAGCGCGGTGGTGACCGCCGCCTGCCCCGACCCGACGACGACCGCCTCGGTACCGCCCTCCAGCACCGCGAGCCGCCGCTCCAGCGCCGCGGTCGTCGGGTTGCCCACGCGCGAGTAGACGTACCCGCTGCCGTCACCGGAGAAGCGGGCCGCGGCGTCCTCGACGTCGTCGAACCGGAACCCGGCGCTCAGGTGCAGGGGCGCCACGCGGGCGCCGTGGCCGTGGTCGCGGCCGTCGCGGGGGTCGTCTCCGCCGTGCACCTGCTGGGTGCTGAAGCCCCGGCGCACCCGTGCAGTGGGCGCGGTCAGCGGGGCGGGACCGGGCAGCGCGGGCTGCACCGGCCGG
>Ga0325403_1000618_pt1 | contig 26222 bp, 17 predicted proteins | sample PopdelMetagenome_19_FD_205665 | JGI IMG/M metagenome (GOLD analysis project Ga0325403, IMG submission 205665) | Populus deltoides microbial communities from Bellville, Georgia, United States - Xylem-PdKOR-R4 | ecosystem: Host-associated > Plants > Phyllosphere > Stem > Wood/Secondary xylem... | reverse complement strand
CTGATTACAACTCTAGTCATAGGGTTGTACAGAAAAATATAGTAACATGGTGTTAATCAAGTGCTCACCCATCTTGTCAAAACTGAAATACAACTTTTTGTTTCGCGACTCTTTCTGCTTCACTACAGCTTGAGCAGCAAGGATCGGCTCTGCTGCCCTTTCATAGCTCAAATCAGGTTGCGTATAATGAGATCAGATGTAGAAGAAATTGTTACAGTAGCCAGCTACCATAATATTAGTAAAGTCAGCTCAATGTTGATTAGAGTTCCCACAACCAAGCATGAACTCAATTTTAAAATTGGGATTTTGTTTTTAAATCGAGACTCAAGACTTAGTAATTCTTATAATAATGCAATGTGAAATGTCGCAGGTTGTCTCTTTCGCAGCGTCGAGGGTTGCTTGTCTGCTTCATTTCTCTCACTCACGTTACTGACTTTGTGTTATCATAAGGTGTCTAATAATTTGTGTTTAATTATTAAAATAATACATAAAACTCTTACATATTAAAATGTTTGGCAACTTGTGTTTAATTACTAATTTGTACTTATTGTATGTGATTCATTACTAAAAATTCACCAAAATTTTAAATAAATTTATTAATAATTAGTATTTATCACGTATGGTTAATTATTAAAAATTTATAAGAAATGTAAATAAAATTTCTAATTTACCATTAAAACTTGTTAGAGAATGTTGGTGTGTATGGAAAACTGAAAATGGATAAATGACTATTAATTAAGAAAATAAGTTTCCTTGTTTTTAAAGTGATAGTTATCCCTGCTTTAAATGTATTTTATTATATGGTTCAAAACAAATTTAGTACATATAATCAAGCCACAAATAAAAAAATAAAAACGAAGTTGCAGATACAATCTGAGACTCAATAATTACATTTTTCTTCTACAACTCAAGAGTCACAAATAAAGATTGCAATACTACACATTACAATAGGACACACCCGCACTGGATCCACTTAGGCATCATCATCTAGCCATTGATTTTTAAACACACTCTCGAGATCAGAAGTAAATGAATTTTTTTTTAAAAAAAAATTTATATTAAATTAATTGTGCAACCTTTATATAGATGAAATATTTATTTTTTTATAATATTTTTATTATATGTAACCTTACATATTATTTGTTTTTCCTTTTATTCTATTCAATGAGTTTTATATGTTTGTTGATTTATATTACAAATTAATTTTAATAAATAAATTTACTAAACATAACCAAGTAAATAATCCCTATTATGATATAAAATATCTTGATCTATATTAGTTTCTCAATTTTTTCATTTATGTTTTTCTTTATCTTTAATGACTTTTTTTACATTTATTTACACAGGCTTGTAATTTATTTAATTAGATGGGTGCATAAGTTTTTCGATTTACATTTATGAATTTGTTTATGTCAAAAAACATGTTGAGAAATTATAATTGTTCAAATTTTTTTTTTATCATGTATTGGTGTTTTCAATTTGATTCTTATTCTTATAATTTTTTATTTTCAATTTCATCCTTCAATCCAAGTTGATAATGTATTTTTTTTTGTTCTTTTCTTCTTCTTTTTTTAATTTTCATTTTTTTTATTAATTCCTTCTTTATATTTTTTTTGAAATTTATGCTTCAATTAATACCTCTTCTCTATTATTTTGTTTTGGTTTTTTAGTCCTTTTTTAAATAGAAATTATTTTTTAATTATATTAGACATGTTTAATTTTTTAAGAGGTTATTATGATTCATCTATAATTTTTATTATATTTTTAATATATGCAGTCTTGTATAATATTTTTTTCCTTTTATTTTATTCAATAAATTTTATATTTATCAATTTCTATTATAAATTGATTTTAATTAAAAAAATTCATTAAACACAACTAAGTAGATGATTTTTTTTTTGCCTTTGGATAAAGGTTTTTCTCTCATGTTATTGTGAATGTTTTTTTTTAAATATGATTCAAATAAAATTATTTTATTTAGTTGATCAGGACTATAACCCGAGTTATTGAATTTCTTTTTTTAAAAAAAGTACTTGTAACACCTAAATATTTTACTAGAAAATTAATATAAACCCACAATATAGCGCGCACATTAATATAATTATTCACTATACTATTATCGTTAACAGTATTATTTTAAATAAAATCACAAATAATATTTTATTTGTAACTCGTTAAATTATGCTATATATATCCCTAAATATTTTCTATAGTTTGTTACTGTGCTAAAAAACCAAAAAAGTCCAAAACGAAGTGAGATTTATGACTCCGATCTTGGAATGCCCTTTTTTGTTGGCAGAAAGAAAGGGTCTCCTGACAAAGTATGTGCATGCACTGAATTGGTGTCTAAAGTCAAAATTGATAGGCACTGATTCGGTGCCAAATTATTGCAATGGATGGGATGCTTAGCCTATAAATAGGCTGCATTCTAAATCTTCCATGCTACCATAAAAAGAAAAGAGAAGAGTGACACTTTATGAGCTATTTGTGAGAAAAAGATGCGACGTGTTTCGTATTAATTATTCTTCTATTAATTGATAGAGAGTAATTGTAATTCATATATTTTTCTAATGGGATTTTTTTATACTTGCTCATGGATCTCAGAGGATGAAACATATAAATCTTTGTGTATCTTATTTCTCATTTTACTCTGTTTTATTTAGCTACATAATATTATCGCTTATGGATATCGCAACCCTAACAATTTTCCAAAGTCTGTAAAATGTTTGGAAACTTGCATTATTGCAAATATTTCAATATTTCAATCTTTGTAGTGAAAAAGGTGGCTTGTAGTGAAAAAATTAATCGACTAGTTGTAGCAATATCATTCATTCTCTCTAGATAAGATGGTTAATAACTTATACTTGGTGTTTGGTAGGCTAAGATGGCTTGCGGCTAGTACCTGAAAAAGATTTTATTTGGAGGAGGTGATGGCTCTCCAATGCTTAAATAAGTATCTTTTTAGAAAGAGAAAATACAATAATATTCTAAAGATAGATGCTTTGAAAATATATATGCAGTAAAAATTAAAGATTGTAAATCTTTGTTTTGAAGGTCTCATGTTGTATTTATAGCCCATGAGTCTTGTTCTTTTACAGAGAGGAGGGTATGGAGTATGATTTTACATGATAACATTTAATGAGTGATAAATATACCTTACATCTATATTAATATTTGATAAAAATATGGTTGGTCCTTGAAGGACTTTTATACAACTAAAAGGTATAGGGAGATTAGGGTTTAAGATGTCAAATGTAGTTGAGCCCTTATAGACTAAACTCTTTTCCTAGGCTAGACCCAAGGGAGGTAGGTCCTTCCCTTGGCTGAGTCAAAGGAAGGATGGGTCCATCCCTTGGGTGAGCCCTAGGGAGGATGGGTCTATCTCTTGTGTGTGCCCAATTGAGGAGGCCAATTCCTTTGGGTGTGCCTAAAGAAGAAGGGTCATTCCCTTGTAAGTGCCTAATGGAGGATGCTCATTCCCTTGGGCATTCAGAAGGGAGGAGGGTCATTCCCCTATGCATGTCTACAGAAGAATGGTCATTTTTTTAGGCGTGTCTATGAGAGAAAGGTCATTTCTTTAAGCGTGCCAAAGAGAGAAAGGTCATTCCCTTAGGTGTGCACAAGGAAGGATGCTCATTTCATTAGACGTGCCCTATAAAGGATGCTCATTCCTTAGGGTGTGCCCAAGAAGAAACTCTCATTGTAAGAACTCCCATCTCCAAACTCATTAAGCGTGGAGCTTGTACTTAGAAGTTTTATAAATAGCTAGGATGAACCCATTGGAGGATATCAACTCACTTTGGGGGAACTCCCATCTCCAAATACATTGAGCATGAAGCCTATACTTAGAAAAATTTTAAGTGACTAGGAGGAACTCATTAGAGCAAATCAACTCACTGTGGAGGAACTCTTATCTCCAAACTCATTGAGCGTAGAGCCTGTACTTAGAAAATTTCTAAGTGGATAGAATGAACCCATTAGATAAAATCAACTCAATTTGGAGGAATTCTTATTTCTAAACTCATTAAGCGTGGAGCCTATACTAATAAAATTTCTAAGTAAGAACCCATTGGAGGAAATTAACTCACTTTAGATAAATTCATTGATCATGAAGCTTGTACTTAGAAAATTTCTAAGTGAATCCATTGGAGAAAATCAACTCCCATTAAAGGAACTTTCATTGGAGAAACTCTCATCACCAAACTCATTGAGTGTGGAGCTTGTACTTAGAAAATTTCTAAGTGGCTAGGGAACCTATTAGAGGATGAGTCTATACTTAAAACATTTCTAAATTGTTATATGTTTTTTGAAGTATGGCAGCCTATGGCTTTATAGCATTGTCCATGGCACTGTTCAATTGCAGTTTCCAGATAATAATTTGTAGTACGAGAGGAAATATACTGGTTTAAGATTTTTATCAGCCTAGCCCAGTAGAATGTGAATTATAATTCATGTTCTACACGTAGAAGAAGAAGAAAAACAAGGTGAGAATAAATATGGTTACGTGGCATGGAGGTGGCTGGTTTGTGGTCATGTTGGGAGGGCCGACATGAGGTTGGTGGCGTAGTGAGGATACGATGAAGAGAAGAATAAGGTTGGCAGATGAATAAAAAATTAAGAGGTTGATTTTTACGTACTTTGCGCTTCAATTTCTTGTCATTCAATACTTGAAATCCACTCATATTTATAAAGGATGGAAAAGGAACATCTTCTCATTATCGGAGATCAATCTTGGCTCTTGATTTAAGCGAGAAGAATCCCAACCATTGACTCAAAAGTGTTATCATGATCTTCGAAAAATTAGGCTGCTAGGGATGCTCGGTATGACCTCTTTAGGGCGGCGATGCAGTGGTTGCGAGGGCAATTAGCCTACAAGAATTACGCTGAGGTGTAGTACAATGTTAAGTCATCATAATGATGTATGGTTTGTCAGGTTTGGTTAAGAGATGAAGCATTAAATGCTCTGAAAAAAAAAGGGGATGATGAACAATCTTTTTATTTTGTTTTTGTTTGGTTAAAACGACACTGTTTTGATCAAAACATGTTGTTTCATTTAAATAAAACAAAATTGTTTTGGCTTTTTAGGGTTTTAATTAGGGATTTGACTAAAATTCAATTTAGTTCTTTGATTTTCGATTTCTTTTAATTACATCTCTAATTGACCTCTTACTTTTAATTTTATATAATTTTATCCCTGCCAAACTTCAATGTCAACCCTGAATTTCAGAGCCTTTTTCATTGTGGTGCATGGTTTTGGATTTATGCAAATTGACCCTCAACTGACCATTAAACATTTAATTTCACCCCTGTCTTCAATAAAATTAAGTCTCTGAACTTTAGTGTCCTTTCTAAAAAGACCATTGACAATGAATTTCTTCAATTTCACCCATGTCTTCAATAGAATTAAATCTCTGAACTTTAGTGTTCTTTTTAAAAAGATTAGTGATTGTGAATTTCTTCAATTTAACCTCCAATTGATCTAAAAATTTGATTTTCTTGCAAATTTACTATTGATTTCAATTAATTGACTTTGTAAAAACTAATTTTGGTCCTCTAAAATCCAAATTGGGCTTCAAAACTTAATTTTTCACCAATTAATTATCTAATAAAATTTTGACCTATTAAAATTATAATTAAGTCATTGCACCTAATTAAATATTTTAATTTGACCCAAATTAATTTTTAAACATAATTAAACTTTTAATTTAGTCAATGATTAAATTAAATTGGTCTATTAAAAATATAATTATATCCATGGACATAATTTCTTTTTATGTAGATTCATCTAATAATCAATTAATTTGACCTTAAATCTTCATAGTTTCTACGGTTTTGGATACAATGAGGTATAATTAAGCTCTTAATTTTATCCAAAACTCCAACATGATTTTTCTATATATATATATATATATATTATTTATCAACATTGAATACTTTATTGATCAGAATAAGCATTAGCATTTTTAGAGGCATGATTTAGATAAAAAAAAACCAACATAGACATATATTTTGACTGTCAGATATATCTTTGAACTAATTTACATGTCAATTGAGACAAATTATGAAAAAATCTTATAGTGTAAAGTGTCACACAATTATAAATTTAAAATAAAATATTTCCTTGTAACTAAATTTTCATAGAAATTAATTTAATTTTTCTTTTCTTTTTTTATTTTTGATTTTATTTATATTGTCATAACCTAATTTTTGACCCTTTTATTTTAATGATTATTATTATTTTTATTTACTGAAAATGATAAAAAAAAATGATGAATAATGAAAAAATAATGAAGTAAATGAGGAATGAATTAAAATCCGGGTTAAAGGCAACATGATTGGAAATTTAAAGATTTAATTAAATTTTAGACTAGTTTAATTAATCAAGTCAAGGGTTTAATTGGAGAATTGATAAGTTTTGAGACTTGATTAAGCTTGAAATTGATTTAATTAATCCAATCAAGGGTTTGATTGGAGAATTGTTGAGTTTTGAGACTTAATTAAGCTTGAAATTAATTTAATTAATCCAATAAAGGGTTTAATTGGATAATTGATAAGTTTTGAGACTTAATTAAGTTTGGAATTAATTTAATTAATCCAATCAAGGGTTTAATTGGAGAATTGACAAGTTTTGATACTTAATTGAGCTTTTCCAAGCTTAATTAATCAAATCAAGGGTTTAATTGGATAATTGATAAGTTTTGAGACTTAATTGAACTTGGAATTAATTTAATTAATCCAATCAAGGGTTTAATTGAAGAATTGATAAGTTTTAGACTTAATTGGACTTGGATTTAATTAAATTAATGAAATCAGGGACTTAATTGAAGAAATAACAAAGTTTGGGGTTATTTGGGGGCACAATTGCAATAGATTAAAGTAAAAGGACTAACTTGTAACAGGCGCGAAAATACAGGGGTCCAATTATAATTTACCCAGGGACTGGAGTACTTGATTTCAGAACTTCAGTGACCAGATTGAAAATGGATATTCCCACCACACAAACGGCGCCGTGTTAGAATTTGTTAATCGCCTTCTTCGTCTTCCTCCTCAGGAGCCGTTGCTGGAGTAAAGGGAAGTCGTTTCAAATGGTTGGTATTCTCTCGCTATAAAGCCAGAGAAGATGAGAGAGCGCGGCGGGGAAGAAAAAGCCAAGAACAGAAGAAAAGGAAAAACTGTGGAAAAAACTGGGGAAAAACAGGGAGAGTGAACCGACAGGAGAGAGAGAGAAACAAACACCGACGAAGAAAAAAGCAAAAAAAGACTGAGAAAGAGGAGACTGGTGACCGAAAAAAAAAACAGCAGGAGAGGGACGAAAACCAGTTTCCATCCCCAGAAATTAAGCAAAAAAAGAAAAGGTTGGCCACTGTCTTAGCCATTTCCAACACAAGCGAAAGAATATACAGAAGAGAGAGAAAGAGCAGGAGAGAAGAGGATCGAAAACAGAGGGTGAAGGGAACAAAATCGAAGGAAGAAGGCAACGACCCGAAATCCTTCATCGCGTTTTTGCTTCTCTGCGCACAGGTAAGTCAGCTTTCGTTTTTTTCTTCTTTGCCTCATTTTGTGAGCAGTATTGCACTGCGCGAAGGTAAATTAATTACCTTCGCACAGTGCATGGAGACTCCCCACGAGTGCCTCCTGTTTGGTTTGGCCCAACCGGGTCACTGGCTTGGGCCAGTGACTGGGCCGGGCCGGGCTGGCTGGGTCCAGCCTAGCTGGGTCCAGCCTAGCTCCCACATGGGCTGAGCTGGGCCCGCCAAAAGAATAAAAAGTAAAAAATAAAAAAGTAGAAAAAAGTAAAAAAAATATGAATGCATGAATAAAAATAATATAAATTTATTGGTTTATTCACTGACGCCAGAGTAAGGAATAAAAATATCGGTTTAAATTTATATTATTTTTATTCATTGTGTTTTATCTTATTTAGCTACAAAAAAAAAATATATGCATGTGTAAAAATAAATTTATTTTAATTTTTTGTTCACTAGCGTTAGAGTCAGGAATAAAAAAAATATTGATCTAAATTTTTTTTATAGCTACGTAATATTTACTAACACCAGAGTTAAAATTATCCGTAGTTGAATATTCACTGGCGCCAAAGTCAGGAATATTGCAAGCAAACCATCAGAGCATACACCAATAAATATTTAGCAATTTAAGACAAAACCAGCAATGTAGTCTGCTTCAGGCAGAATGTTTAAGGGGTGATAATATCTTCTCTTTTACGTAACTAGTCCCATAGCATAGAATTTATTCCCTACTCTAGCGCCAGTGAATAAATAAATAAAAATAAATTGATTTTTATGCATGCACATATTTTTTTTTATTTTTCTAGCTAAATAAAATAAAATACACCGAATAAAAATAATATAAATTTAAACCGGTATTTTTATTCCTGACTCTTACGTCAGTGAATAAACCAATAAATTTACGTTATTTTTATTCATGCATACACATTTTTTATTTTTTTCTACCTTTTTTACTTTCCTGTTTTTTTTGTTTTTTTTATTTTTTTGGGCTGGGTCCAGCTCAGCCCACATGGGCTGGGCTAGACCCAGCCAGCCCGGCCCGGTCACTAGCCCAAGCCAGTGACCCGGCTGGGCAACATGAAGCACGCGTGAACTAAATCACGCGTGCATGAGCAGATAAAGGAATTAAAATTAGAATGTACAGTAGGAAGTGAATTAAAATGAAAAGCAGGGAAAGAGAAGCTTACTTACCTGGCTCTGGAAATACCGAAGACAGTAGCAACAATGGTTTTGGTCTCGGTGGCTTTCCTCTGCTTTTCTGTCCCCTCAGTTTTTTTCGTTCCCAGTCTCCCCCACTCTCTGTTTCCTTTGGTTGCCCTTGCGTCTGTCTATTCGGGGGGAAGGGGTTGCAACCAGAGTCGCGGCTAACACTGGCCTGGAAGAAGACGATGATGAAGGTGCAGTGGCTGGCCAAAGTTTGCTCTCTCCTCTGTATAATCTCCCTCCCTCTGTTCGTTGCTTTTTTTCTTTAATCTCCTCTGTTTCCTTGAGAAGAAACAGAGGAACGAAAGTCAGTTTATTTTCTCCTCTCCCCCTTGGTTTTTTTCCGTCTGGGTTTCAGCTTCTGTTCCCTAGTTTTTCCTTGGTTTCTTTCTTCTCCGGTTCTGTGGTTTCTTTTGTCTTCCCCCCCTCTCTGTCTCCTGGATTTTTTTTCCGCCTTCAGTCCCTCGGTCCTGCCTCTGTTCTGGGTCTCCTTTTCTCTTAGTTTTTCCCCTTTTCGGTCGCTCACAGTTTTTTTTTTTTTTGCGTGCATGGCCTTTCTCTAGCTTTTATAGAGCCAGAGAATGCCATGCGGTCACCTCCACATAATGAGGTGACCGACCGTTTGCAGGAGTAATGAGGGAATGAGGATCGTGCAGTGTCCGTTTCTTGTTTGAAGAAGATGAACAGTGTCCCTTGAAACGGCGCCGTTTTGAGATGTGAAATGGCCATTTGCATTTTGGCCCTTGAATGTTTGAAAGTTTTGCAACTAAGCCCCTAGTTAAATTGTAATTGGACCCCTGCATTTTGGCGCCATTTTCAAGCTAGTCCTTGGATTTTAAGTTTTGCAATTTGGACCCCAATTAAAACCCCAAACTTTGATATTTCTTTAATTAAGTCCTTGATTTCATTAATTAAATTAATTTCAAACTCAATTAAGTCTCAAAACTTATCAATTCTCCAATTAAACCCTTGATTTGATTAATTAAATTAATTCCAAGCTTAATTAAGTCTCAAAACTTATCAATTCTCCAATTAAACCCTTGATTGGATTAATTAAATTAATTTCAAGTTCAATTAAGTCTCAAAACTTATCAATCATGTTGTCCTTAACCCAAATTTTAATTCATTCTTCATTTATTTCATTTTACTTGCTTTTCATCATCATTATTAAAAGGGTCAAAAATTGGGTTATGACAGTTGCCCCCTCTTTATAATATTTACTATACAAAGATATTGGAAAATTTCATTTTCTTTTAGCTTTGTATAGTAAATTTATAAAGAAAAGTAGATACAGAAAGACCCTTTGCTTTTTCCCTAGTCTTGAAAACTTCAAAAACAATAGATTGACACACAATCTTTACAGAGAGATCAAGAAACAAGTCATTTGGAAGAAAACCCACTTTTTTTTTGTTTTTTTTTTGTTTTGTTTTTTTGTTTTGTGTTTTTTAAATGGATCAAATTGTTTTGGGCAACCTGTCCGATGATAAAAGAACGCAAAAAGGGTTTCCCGGGTGGTCTAATTGTTCTAGGAGACCTGCCCGATAAAGAATAAAACGCGAAAAGGGTTTCACGAGTGGTCAAATTGTTCCAGGCGACCTGCCCGATAAAGAATAAAACGCGAAAAGGGTTTCACGAGTGGTCAAATTGTTCTAGGCGACCTGCCCGATAAAGAATAAAACGCGAAAAAGGGTTTCGCAAGTGGTCAAATTGTTCCAGGCAACCTGCCCGACAGGAAGAATAAAACGCGAAAAGGGTTTCGCGAGTGGTCTAATTGTTCCAGGCGACCTGCCCGATAGGAAGAATAAAACGCGAAAAGGGTTTCGCGAGTGGTCAAATTGTTCCAGGCAACCTACCCGATAAAGAATAAAATGCGAAAAGGGTTTTGCGAGTGGTCTAATTGTTCCAGGCGACCTGCCCGATAGGAAGAATAAAACGCGAAAAGGGTTTCGCGAGTGGTTTAATTGTTCTAGGCGACCTGCCCGATGAAGAATAAAACGAGGAAATTGTTTTTTTTGGACAAATACAAATGAAAGGGTTTCATTGTAATGGGTGACCTACCCAAGTAAAAAAAAGAAAAAGGAAAATAAGGGCTCGAAGGCGCGCTCGAAAGGAAACGAGGGCTCAAAGTCGCGCTCGATAGGAAGCGAGGGCTCAAAGGCGCGTTTGAAAGAGGTGAGGGCTCGAAGGCGCACTCAAAAGAGAGGTAGGGTTAGGAAACGCACTACCTTGGATGGTCTATGGCTCAAAGGCGCACTTGAAAGGGGATGAGGGCTCGAAAGGCGTGCTAAAAATGATGATCGAAGGCTTGAAGGCGCATTTGAAAGGAGATGAGGGCTCGAAAGGCGCGCTAAAAATGATTATCGAAGGCTCGAAGGCGCATTTGAAAGGAGATAAGGGCTTGAAAGCACCCTAAAAATGATGATCAAAGGCTCGAAGGCGCATTTAAAGGAGATAAGGTCGAAGGCGCACTTGAAAGGAGATAAGGGCTTGAAAGCGCCCTAAAAAATGATGATCAAAGGCTCAAAGGCGCATTTGAAAGGAGATAAGGGCTTGAAAGCGCCCTAAAAATAATGATTAAAGGCTCGAAGGCGCATTTGAAGGAGGTAGAGAAACACAGAGATTTTTTTCAGGTGGCCTAATTCTCATGGGTGGCCTGCTCAGGTTGAAAAATTCTCAAAAAATGACAAATTTTCAAAAGCAATTTCAATCTTTGGCCATTTCAAGTTGGCCTTCCACTTGATGGATTCCGCTAGAAGTTTCTCTAATGAAATTAGCAAAACTCATTGTCCAATGTCTCAAAGTTTAGATGATATGCATGCATCTTTACCTGTTTTGAAATATAGGCCCCCATTTCTTCTTAATCTTCTTGTTGTTTGATTGATGAGGACTTACTACCTCTGATTTGGGTCCTCTTTGTTGCTTGGCTTCTAGCCCACTCGAGTTGGCCCATGTAAGTCTATTTCCAGATTTTTTTACACAACTCAGCCTTTGTGGTGCCCATTGTGACCCACTTGCTTGCTAAAGATTTTCTGACTCGTCAAACAATTTGAGAGTACCACTCATTACTCCTCATTTCACTACCAGAAACATTCAGTGTCACTTGCTGAAAGGATCAAAATGTCTTTTATAAACCAAAATGCCCCCTTGTCTGGTTGAAGGAAATTACCATCTCATTTTCTAGAATTTTTTCTTTTAAGCACAATGTTGCCCCCTTGTACTGGTCATTGCCCCCAAGTGTGCTTTGCCAGCGAGTTAGACAAATAATGGTTTTAAAAGACCATTCTCTCATTTTTTTTTCATTTTGGTGAAGGAATATGGGTCGAGAATAGAGCTTGAAATCTTGATCTTGCATTTTGAAGACAAAAATTGTTTCGATGTGAGCCTTAAACAATTTGCTTTTGAAATATTGCAACTTCTTGGTTATTTTCTTTCTTGAAAAAGGGATTATTTGCTCTTGTGTTTGGTAATGAGATCTTCAGTGAAAATACATCATGAGATGAGCTTTTGTTTTTATGGGTTTTCAAAGTGAAGGGCTCGAGAAAAAAAACTCGAGGTTTTGTTTGAGAAAAAAACTTGTCTCTTTTTGAACATTCATTTTTATCAGCATGAATAATAATGAGTAGTTTATTTTTGATGTCATGAATCTTATGAAAAAGTATTCTTTACATTTTGAGAGCATTGTTTATTGTTCTAGGTTGCTTGCTTGCTTGCTTGATTAGAAAGGACTTCTACATGCACGTAACATAGGCTGTGGTTTTTGGCTATGAAAGAAAAGGATTCATAAGGCTCAAAGAGTGTTTCAGGGTTTCAAAGACTGAAGATCACTATCAATAGTTTGACTCTTGACGTCATTCATATTTTTTTTGTCACTCTTCTTTGATTTGCCCTCTTTTCTTTTTCATAGCTTTGCTAGAGCATACTCACCTTATCTTGGTTATCACTTTTTCTTGTGATTAGGGCATGCCCCCTAGCATTTGAGTTTCTTGGGCTCTTTATGCCTTTTTGGCTTTCTCACGGCCTTTTCTCATTTCTCATTGAAATTTTCTATTGCCCCCCAGTGTGGGGTGTGATCCTAGTCGGGATTTTTTTTTCATGAAAGAAAAATTATTCAGGCTCAAAAAGGGATCTCAAGGAATGTACTTATTTCAGAACGTGAAAGGAATAACAAAGATGGCCTTTCCTCATTTCAAGCGCAAACAGTTAGGATCAATAAACTTTGACTTCATCTAGTGTGATGGTTTGGTCTTTGCAAAGATGCATTCCATGGGTCATAAGCAACGAGTTCACTACATACCATTATTCATACATTTAAAAACACATGATTCAAGAGTCATGGGGTAAGGGTGTTTATTCATTTCCTTTTTCTCTCTTTTTTTGTTTATAATTTAGTCACCTCAATGATGGAGTTGTTTGATTCACTTGTTATTCTACAAGTAGAATGTCAAAAATCATTTTTGAATAAACATCAAATTATTTTTGAAATCAAAACGCCAGATCAAATTTTCAAAACTCCAATAGGGAAGCTGATTTTGGTAGAAGAGATGAATTGAGTCTATGAGATCACGCGAGGCTTCAAAAGTGTATTCGTGAGTTCTTATAAGAAAACTCTCTTAAGAAGATGAATAATGCTTGGTAGTAAACACGATTGAATGAGAAACTCATTATTTCATTGACGCTTTGGAAAAGAAACAACAAAGAACTTATGCCAACATGAATACTGGCATGATAACACATAAAAGGGGCTAAACATTTAGTGATCATCGATTGGAATTTCTAGAATCTTTCAATTACTCATTCTTCTTGACAAGGGTATCTTTTCAGCAGTTAGTTGAAGCCATATGCAGACCATTCTTGACCTAATATCACCGTAGCTTTTTCTTCAAGATATTTGATTTCTAGGAGTCGGTATGAAGAAATCAGCTATAGGAACGATAAGTGCTTTAGCAACCCCCTTCAGTGTCCTTCCTTTTTAAGTGAAACCGTTCTTTTTCAGTTAGATCAGCAATTTTACCTAACCCAATGGCTTGTTCAATCCTCTCAGCTATAACAACCAGGTCAGTAAAATGTTGTGCAGAGCTTCTAACCAAGTATTCAAAGTATGGAGCTTTAAAGGTGTTGGAAAATAAACTGATCATCTCCTTTTCCAACATGGGAGGGTTAACTTGTGCAGCTACCTCACTCCATCTTCGGGCGTATTCTCTTATGGACTTCTTGTTGTTCTTCTCCATAGCTTGCAAGCTTAACCGATCAGGGCCCACGTATATATTGAACTTATATTGCCTCATGAAGGCATCAACTAAATCCTTGCACTTTTTAACCTTGGTATTATTTAATCGCATATACCAAGTGAGGGCAGCGCCACTTAAGCTGTCTTGGAAGAAATGAATCAACAATTTATCATCATCAACCACCTCAGCCATTTTGTTGCAATATGCCTTGAGATAAGTTACAGGGCATTGGGCTCCTGTAAATTTAATGAATTCTGGCACCCTAAACTTATTAGGAATGACTATGTTAGGTACCAAACACATATTGACAGCTTTCACTAGGTCACACAAATGGTTTCCCTCAACTGCCCTTATCCTCTTTTCTAGGGCAGTCCATTTTTCCAAGTCCTCTTCTTTCACTATCTTGCCCTTTTGAGATTCTTTCTTGGTAGAATCAATGGTAGACGAAATTCTTAAGGGGTATGCTGACTGAAAATGCATAGCTTGTTGAAATTCAGATGACACCCTATTTGCCGCCAGATTTTGTGGATCAAAATGAGTCACATGCATATCTTCAGGCTAAGCTATAAGTGTTGTTTTTCCAGATTTATCTCTCAAGGCCTGCTCGAGTAGACTAGTAAGCCTTGCGACTTCTTCTTTAAGATTGTCCACCTCTTTTTGATGTTGGGCTTCCAATAGAGCTTTTTCTTCGTTTTCCATTTGTCCTTTTTCTTGAACGAGTGTTATAGATGGGTTTCAATGGGGAACCCATATTTCAACTTGCTAAATGTAAATCATGCAATTTATGCAAAAATGTTGAAATAAATAAATAAATAAATGCGTATGAAATGCAAACTTGCCCTTCACGGGGTGACAACCTAGTAGGAAGATCCTAATTGTTGAGTACATCAAAGAGTTGGTCATTATCTAGTTTCAAAGGGTCTCTCGCATGCTTAGTGATCGTCCTTGAAAGGTCGATATGAGGCTTACAAGTAGTGTGAAGATAGAGGCCCTGAGTAATATCAGTTTGGCATATCAACCACTTTCAAGTAAACAATCAAGCGAGAGTTGGATGGTTTCACGAGTCTTACCCAGGCTAAAGCCATTGGGGTACCGTTACTCCCCCACTTATCCTAGGTTGTAAAGTGTGTAAATTTTTGTATAAGCAGATTTAATACAGATGTGGAAACCAATTCATCTCCTTAAACACATGTACATACAATTTTCTAATAGATAACTATACCTTTCTACCAAAGTTGTTCCCGTTTTCTCTTCCAATCTTGTAATATTGCGTCTAAAATTAATGTCTATAGTAGTTTTTTATGTTTTATTATGTTGCGGCGAGACTTGATCTTATATATTTCGCCCAAGTTTTATCTTTTTTTTTTTGAACTTAAAGTAAAATACTTGAGAGTTGTTGGACCCTTTTGTATTTGACTTTGGCAGGCCTGTTTAGGAGTGTGGTTGCGATTAATTTTTAAAGTGCTTTTTATTCAGAAAAATATCAAAATAATATATATTTTTTATTTTTTAAAAATCATTTCTGATATCAGCGCATCAAAATGATATAAAAATACGAAAAAAAATTAATTTAAAGTAAAGAAAAAAAATTCATTTTTTTTCAAAAGCGCTTTTCAAACAAAAATCAAACAGGGTAAATACACTCTTCAACCACTTGACATTGTACCACATAATATTACACAATATTGTATAAAAGGCTAATTGGTCAAAAAATAAAAAATCCTTGGAACTTTTGAGCAAACTCAACCACGCATTTGGCTTTTTTTATTTTCTGATTTTGGTCCATCAAACTATCTAATCAAGGCAATCTATAGTTTCCATTAGGGTTTGTTAGATTTTTATCCATTGCAACTTGTCAAATAGACGTAAGGTGCACATGCATGACTATTCCCTCCCGATTCTAATAAACCTAACTTAAAAGACCTAACAGAGATGGTGGATTACATTAAGATCAAATCAGGGCTGAAATTAGAAGAAAATCAAAAGTTTAAGGTCAATTAGGGATCAAATTAAAAAATTTTGCAGCAAATGACCTTTCTATAAAAGGCGTTGAACTATGGGGGCCCAATTGATTGAAATCAAGGGTGAAATTGAAAAGAATTGAAAGTTTAATGGTCAGTTGATGGTCAATTTTCATAAATCCAAGATCAAGGATCAAAATGAAAAAGGCATAGGAATGCAGGGGTGATGTTGAAGTTAGGTAGGGGCAAAATTACATAAAATTTAAAGTTTAAAGCCAATCAGGGGTGTAATTGAATGTAATTAAAAATCAAATGACTAAATTGAACTATGGCAAAACAGTGCCGTTTCGGTTACTATTCATCATCTTCTTCTTTTTTTGCTTGAAAAGGTTGTTTGGGTGGCTATTTTCAGGGGTATTTAATGCCTTTTCTCCCTACTGAACTGGGCAAACCATACACCAATATGATGGCTTGACATTGTACTATACTCTAGAGTAGGTTTTGTCGGCTAACTATCCTTACAGCTGCTGCGATGCCGCCCTAAAGTTGCCAAACCGACCAGCCTTTTTGCAACCATTTTGATAGTTCATGATAGCTACTTTGAGCCAACTATTGGGATCCTTCTAGGTCGAATCAAGGGTCAAGATTTGGCTCTAGTAATGAATATTCTTCTTCCACCCTTTATAAACAAGGGTGAATTCCATGCATTGAGCATAAAAAAATCAATGTGCAAAGTTGGCAAAAAATCATCCCTTTCTTTTTTTTGACAATTTTATTCTTTCTCTCTCTCTACTGCTTCTTCATCCACCAACCATCTTGTCGGTAGCTTATCCACTAACAGCTCTACCATGAGCTGCCAGCACAACCACTAGACGACCACCCCCCAACTTTAGAAGGCAGCCTTTCCACCAGCGGCCACGCCACTACAAGTTTCTTTTTCTTCCTCCATAGCAGCCTTTCTGATAACCACCACCATCCTCACATCGGCCGTCCCAAACCACCAGCAGAACCTTCTAATCACGTCAGACACACCCTCCACTCCAAATAGCTTCCTTCTCCTTTCTTCTTCCTCTTCCACTCTCCCGTAGCCACTATATGCAGTAACTAAAATAATTAACATCGTTGTTGGACTAGGCCAACAACCATGTGGGCTGTGGGTTGGACCTGTTTTAAAACAAACCAGATAGTTGGGTCAGGTCCAACCCTAAAAAAAGAAGAGAAGACTATTAGGTCGTCAATCAGCCTAACCTGATTGAGTCGAGTTGGACCCATTCCAGCCCAACCCTAATATCTGGGGCAGGTCAAGCCCAATATATATAATAAAATATTAAAAAATTAAAAAAAACTTCAAATTTTCAAAGCGCATTTTAAAAATATTTGTGGGTCCTTCACATGTTTTTTCAATAATTTTGCATAATATCGGACTTTATATTTACATTGTAAGATACAAATTTGGTATTAAAATACCTGGTTTTCTATAAAACTTTTCTTATAAATGTTTTTTGAAAATTTTAAAAAATTCAAAAAAATTTAAATTAATCTCCTTTTTCAAAAAAAAAATAATTTTGTTTCGTGCATACAGCTCCTAAAAGTTTTCCAAATATATTTTTATAAAAAACTGCACCTTTCTTATGTTTCAAAATGCATAAATGGATATCGTAACTAGTTTATGATTATCCGTTAGAGTTTGACGAAAATATAAAAAACCCTTCACCAATCATTCTGTTCACTTTATATTTAAAGTGTTAGGGTTTAGTTGTAGATTTTAATATTTGAGAATGTAAAACTACATAGTAGAGTACGCTTTTAGGTATTAAAGATACAAAGAAACAAATGCGATGCTAAAATTTAGTCCTTAGATTGGTTATGATTTAACCCGATAAGATAGAAACTTCCTCACGAAAAGAGATCTGTTTTGAACTTTAGACAAGACCAATGAACAAAAATGTGACTTAGAATAACAATCAAACAACAATGTAGCTTATCTTAGGTAAGGTGCACTGGGGGTGATGTGCTTTTTCCTTGCATAACCAGTCCCTTACTCGGACTCTTGCAGACCATAGGTTTCCTAGTAACCATAACACTAGGTGGTGACTCCTGAACCTTATAATCATAACTTTATGATTATACCAAAATCCTCTTTTTAACACACCTATCAAGAGGTAGATTTGCCATTCTCGACACCGCATGCCTCGCGACAACTTTGTCACAATTGATTTTATTCTATTAGCTCTTAATTCTTAAGATTTTCTAGGTTTTGAGGAGTTTTAGACAAATCCAATGCGTACTCTGATAAAAATAGACCTAACTTTTGATTCAACTATTGGATCAGATTGAAGTTTTGTTAAAATGTTCTAAAAAGCTAATTATATAAGAGAAGATGCTTTGTTCTTCATGCTCAAATTAGTCCTAGAAGAAACCATTTTAAAATTTTATTTATTTTATTTTTTGTTTTGAAATTCTTTTTCCTATTTTGATTAGGAGTACTCTTAATTTAATTAGGATTTTTCTAATTAAGATGGTTATCTGTATATATATATATATAAAACATCCATGTATGCTATATTTCAGAAGAGAATTTATAAAATAAATCTTTTGAAATATATTATAGTAATTTTTTTCTTCAATCTTCTCTATAGTTATGGTTAGAAACCTTAGGCTTGAGAACACTAGTTTTTTTTTTCCCTTTATAGTTTATGGTTGTAAAACTTTAGTTATTGAGAAACCCTATCCATACTATATGTTGCATCAATTGGTAAGAATATGTTAGTCTCTTTAATGGATGGAGATGATAGCAACATCCCACCCCTATGATGTAGGAGTTAAGGTCATCTAGGATGTTGCGCTAAGAACAAGCAAAGAATCATATTAATGTTAATTATCTTAGAACATCTAATTCTTATTTAAGGTAATGGCTCAAAAGTGCACTTAGAGGGAAAAGGGATAGGGCTAGAAAGCACACTATTCAAAAGATGAGGGCTAGAAAGGACAATCGAAGGAAAAAGAAGATAGGGTTTGAAAAGAAAACGATGATCTTTATGAAAAACTGAAAGACTTTTTTTTAAGTGGTATAGTTGTACCAGAAAACTTGCCTATTGGTAAATTCAAAAAAATTGAAATGGTCAAATTATCATGGGTGACCTGCCCAGACAAAGAATACAAAGGTTTTTCCAAATGGTCTCATTGTAATGGACGACCTACCCGGTTGAAAAATGCAAAGATTTTTCAAAGTGGTCTCATTATAATAGGCGATCTGCCAAGGTGAAAAATGCAAAGATTTTTCAAAGTGATCTTATTGTAATGGACGACTTACTTAGGTGGAAAATACGACTTACCTAGCAAAAGGGTTTGGCCAGAAATATCTTGAAGGGATGACGAGATAGGGCTTGAAACTACATTATCTAGGAGATAAAAGCTCAAATAAGCACTTAAAAGGAAAAGAGATAGGGTTTGAAGGTACACTATCTGAGAGATAAGGGCTCAAAGGGGGACAAGGGCTAAAAGGTGTACTCGAAAGGAGGTAAGGTTAGAAAATGCACTACATGGGAGATAAGGGCTCAAATGCACATTAGAAAGGAGGTAGGGTTAGAAAACACACTACCCGAGAGATGGGAGCTCAAAGACACACTCAAAAGGAAGAGGATAAAGCTAAAAGCGCACTATCTGAGAGATGAGGGCTCAAAAACTCACTTGGAAAGGATAGAGATAGAGTTAGAAAGTGCACTCTCTAAGAAGCGATGGCTAGAAAGTGCTCGAAAGAGATAGGACTAGAAAGTGCACTATCTAGAAAGCACACTTTGAAGAAAAAAGGGAGATAGGGCTAGAAAGCGCACTATCTGAAAGGCAAGGGCTAGAAGGCGCACTTTGAAGAAAAAAGGGAGATAGGGCTAGAAAGCGCACTATCTAGGTTGAGGGATCAAATATGCTCTTAAAAGGGCAAAAGACAGGGTTGGAAAACTACAAACCCATTAAGGATTCTTTTCCTTTGCTTCTCAACAAGGACCTAACTGCAATGCATTATGATGAATGTATACTACTTACCTGAGAAATATAGGTCCCATTTTCTTCATGGTCTATCTCTTTCTGAAGTTGGATCTCTATTAACTAGCTTTAGTGGCTTCTTGTTTTTGCTTACTCAAGTCATCACTTGTGGTCTTGATTTCTAGAAATAACATATCTTTAGATTATATCTACATGCCCCCTACTTAAAGATCTTTATCTTTAATTTTGTTCAACATCCTCTGTTTTCTTAGAAAGGGAATCATATAGCTAGTTCTATTATGTTTATTGGATTGCCCTCAACCTGATTATGCTCGTTAGTGTTTAATTCGGGTTTTTATTGGGGATAAGTTTGAGTGAAAGAAGATTTAGTTATTTACAAGGAGTTTCTTTATGGAGAATTTTTAGAATTTCAAAGCTATTCCAAACACAAACCATTTTAATATTAGTTTCAAGAAAACTTGTTCTGAAAAAAAAAATTCAAGTGATTCCTATAGACAGATTTGAAAGTCTTTGTTTTGTTGTTTTGGTAAAATTGTGAAGTGATGTTTTATTGGTCAGGGTGGTTTAAGTTTTAATGTGAGGGTATTAGGGAACCACTCTTCAAAGCATTGATTTTATTTGTATGAATAATGAAGCTTGTTTCTCATAAGAAACATTACCTACCAATCTTGATTGTTTGTTTTTTATTAGAAAGGGCTTGATTAGGCACATAACATAGACTTTGGCTTTTGGTTATGAAGATAAATGTTATTTATAGGCTCAAAAGGTGTTTAAAGGATTTCATGACTAAAAATCATTAATGTTTGTTTCCAGAATTTTTTGGATTCATGGATTTCTACACCTTTAGCTTGTAAAATTATCTGTCATGCCCCCTAGTGTCGGGCTTAGGCTTTTTCTCTTTATTTTCTTCATTTGGTTTTGAGCATCATCATCATATTAACTATTTTACGGTACGCTTAAACCTTTTAAATTCTTTGGATTCCGTCATGCCCCCAAATTTTGTTTGGGAATCTTTAATCATTGAGGATTTTTTCGTATATTTCTCGCACTTGCCTCCTAGTGTGGGCTTTATAATTTTAGCCAGGGTTATTTTTTCAAGAAAAAATTAGTACGCTCAATGGAAACTGTAAAAGGTATATTTTAGTATTGTGAAGGGATTATCAAAGATGACCTTTCTTCATTTCAAACACATCCATTTAGAATCAATAAGCTTTGCTTTTTTTTTTTTCATGTAAATATGCAAAATGATTTCTCGTTATTCGTTCAATTGAAAGTTAGCTTTGAAGTCATCTCATGGTGTTTGAGTTGTTTTTCAAGTTTTTTTTATAGGTGTATGGTCACTTTTCTAGGAGATCACTTGAATTTCCAAAACTCATTTGTTAGAACAAACACTAATTCGATTTCTGTTTTTGTACAGAAACTTTGATTTTCCAAAAATCCTTGTAAAAACATGAGATCATACATACTAAAGAATTCTTGGTGTAGTTGGTTTGTAAGTAAATAGTGTGCTTGTTTAGGTGTGTTATTTACATGAGATGACAAAACAAATGAAGGCACATCATAAACATAACAAAACACATGATCTTATTAAAAAGAAATGCTCATTTGACAAAGAAAGTCTAATGGAATTATAAGCCAAATTGCCAACAAGACTAAAATAGTCAAAAGAACATTGTATGTCTAAACACTTCTACGGATATGGTCAAGCAACTACATTTTAAACATAGTAGGGGCAAGCTCCATCTTCTAATTCTGGTACACTTTCTTTTTGGCTAACCTGCTTATAAGAGTTTTTATAGGGATCTCATTGACAATATGGAAAAACATTATGGTAGAAGTTTGTCCTCTATTTCCATCATAGACACCTCTTCAAATTGAAGTTCATTAGGGGCTTAATCGCATTAAATCGAAAGTTTAGGCTCAATTAGAGATACCATTGCACAAAAGTGTAAGCGGGAGGACTAAATTGAAGATCGGCGAAAAATCCCTAATTCAGCCCAAAACGGCGTCGTTTTGAATTTTTTTTAAAAAAAGTACCAGACGACTGTTCATTGTCTTCCCCAATTTTGCCCTAAAATGATAGCTTAGGGAGTTATTTTTAAGGTGCATTTAATGCCTCATATGTCCACCAAAATTGACAACACATGCACCAAAATGGTCACTTGACATCCCTCTATCCCTGAGTATGGTCCGTGCAGGCCTATTAACATGAAATCGACCCCGGCACCGGCCTAAAGAGGCCAACTCAAGTAGCCTTTTCCTGCAGATTTGACAACTCACGATGCACACTTTGAACCAACGGTTGGGATCCTTTCTAGCCAAACCAAAGGCCATGATTTGGTACCATTAAAGACAAAATGTCCCTCTTCCACCTCCTATAAAAAGGGTGCATTTCATGGCCTGGGCAGGGAGAAAATCGGGTCCAAACTCGGCCAAAAACCAGTCATTCCCCAGTTCCCAACCAACATTTTCCTCCCTTCCTTCTCTCTCCACTGTGTCTTCAACCCCTGAAGACCCCATAGATACCTTTCTCCTCCACTAACAGACGGTAGCGCAGCCTCCCTGCGAACCCAAATCCTCACTAGTGGCAGAACAACCACAACGACCACTGGTCCCTCTCCCCTTGCAGTTTTTCTTCTCCTTCATTCATCCTGCTTTGCCACCGGCCACCATCTCTGCCACAGCCTTAGCCACCGTCCTCACGTCAGCCCCTCCCCGTCTCGACCATCCAGGCCTCCATTTAGGCACTCCAGTGTCAGGTAGCGCCGCTTCTCCATTGCTGCAACTAAGTTGTTGCATGGAGAACAAGAATTCGTTCTGCATGCAACATAATTAATTAGCATGGTTGCTGGGTCAAGCTAGTAACCATGCGGGCCTGGGCGAACCATTTGGGTCCGGCCCGACCGCAAAAAGAAAAGAAAAGGAACCGTTTGTTGGTTTGTTACTTCTCCTACTACTATTCATTGAGCAGTTATTCTTCGTATTTTGTGATATCTTTATAGTACAGTCTTTTAACTCTAGCCTTCTCCTCTCTTATGTACATATTTTCTCTTTGTTTAATTTTGGATTGTTTATGTCCATAGCTTTAATCATGACAGATACCAGCAACAATATTCAACGACCTGATTAATTACTTTGTACGTGTGAAATGCAGCTGAAGAATTAGAAATTTTGACAAATCTCAAGACAAACTAAATTAATTTCCGGTGGCCCTTTTTAACCAATTTTGAAAGCAAAGGCTTCGTTATCGTATATAGTCACAGAAAAATTTGTGGTTTTGAGTTCAATCACTTAGAATCCGGTGGTTTAATATTAATATCGATTTTTGGGTTTTTTTTTTTACCTTTAATTTTTTGTAAAACAAAACAGAAAACTTGATTTAAAAATACTAATTGAATTGCTGACGAAATATAAACATTGACGAGACATTTTTTGACGATGGAAAACCATCGGTGCTTCCATCCGCATTTAAAAATACCAATTGAATCTTCATTATATGCCACCGAATTATTTCATTGATATTTTCTAATTTTCTATTGGTGTTAGCAACTCTTACCCACTTGTGCAATGTCAAGGGTTGCTTGTCTGCTTGACTTCTCTAGTTCACATTACTGACCTTGTACGGTCATTACCTGTGTCTAATAAATGTTTACAAAAAAATGAATGCATAATTTTTTATATCATTCTTAGAAAATTTATCTTTAATTAAAAATTTATTACAGACTAATTATAACCAAGTTCAAATTTGGTCAACCGTTTTGACCAACCAGTGCACCATCATTTTGAAGGCCAGAATTTAGACATAAAAAAGGAAAATTATTCTGACCCCCACATTTGAAGACCATTTTATTTTATCTTTGTAATTTTAAAAATTAGTTTATAATATTTATAACATTTTATGTATTGCGTTGAATAGGCGTAAACTTAATTAATATAAAAATTGAAAATATTACACTTTTAAATAATTCGTTGAAATTGTTTTTAAAGAATCATTCCAAAAAGTTGAAAATAAAAACAGAATTAGAAAAGGACATGGAAAATATTTGGCAAAAACATGAATGAGGAGAGACTAGTGATGGATCATGGTCCATGGCTTTAATCATGACAGATACCAGCAACAATATTCTACGACATAATTAATTATTTACATGGGAAACGCATCTGAAGAATTAGAAATTTCGACAAAAAATAAAGTATATTAAACAATTGGGGTATCTGAGGAAAATCGAAGAAAAACTAAACATTAATTGAAATTCAAGATTAAAAAAAAAAAACAAAGTTGTATTCAAATCTCTTGCATTACTAAATTTTATTTCTTATAATTAATAAAGACAAGATATATAAGATCTCAATTAAATTAATCAAATTTAAAAATTAGGATTATTTTAAATTGAGATTCAATGATGGAAGAATAATGCTATGTGAAATTGTGACTTGGCAACTCTTACAATGATGGAAGAATAATGCAATGTGAATTGGCGACTTCCAAACTCTTGGTTGCTTGTCTGCTTCAATTCTCTCGTTCATATTGCTGAACTTGTGGTCATTATCCTTTATAATAAATGGTCATTAAAAAATGAATACATAAATTTATGAGAAGTATACATATTTTTCTATTTTATCTTTAATACTTGTTAGAAAAAGAATGTCTTTTTTTTTTTTTTTTGCAAAAACATGAATGAGGAGAGATACCAGGAACAATATTCCACCGGATAATTACTTGGTACTTGGGAAATGCCGCTGAAGAATTAGAAACAGGACAATCAAAATTAATAATTCGTTCGAATTTTTTTTTTTTTTGAAGAATCATTCCAAAAAATTGAGGAAAAAAAAAAGAATTAGAAAAAGTAATGGAAAATATTCGGGAAAAACATGAATGAGGAGAGACTAGTGATGGATCATGGTCCATAGCTGTAATCATGACAGATACCAGCAACAATATTCTACCAGAAAATTAATTATTTTGTACGTGGCAAACGCATCTGGAAGACTAGAAATTTCGACAAAAGTCAAGATAAACGAAATTAATTTCCAGTGGCCCTCTTTAACCAATTTTGAAAGCAAAGGCTTCGTTATCGTATATAGTCACAGAGAAATTTGTGGTTTTGATTTCAATCACTTAGAATCCGGTGGTTTAATATTAATAACGATTTTCGGGTTTTTTTTTTTTACCTTTAAATCTTTGTAAAACAAAACAGAAAACTTGATTTTTTAAAAGTTTTGTTCGACATCTTGATTTGTAAAACCTATTAATTGGGTTTAATCTAATACCTGACTTTTCTCACTCCCAGAAAAGAAGAGAAGAGAAGTGAGTTCAAAGAGAAGATTTAATTTGATATGACTTGTTTTCGATCTTATCTTAGTGGAGAGGGAGAGAAGAAGTCATGGAGAGAAGGAGAAGAAAATCGAAATTTGTGAAAACCGAGTCGTTTGGGTCGTCGGGGTGATATCACAGAGGAAGATATTTTTATCTTTTCATCAAAATTTAATCTTGTCTTAACCCGGTATGTAAAGTGCAATTTTTTTTAATCTACAGAGGCAAAGTGAAACCGAGTTTTTTCAAATGTCAGGATGGTCAGAATAATTTCCTAACACAAATTCCGCCGGTATTGTGTTTTTTTTTTTTTTTTTGAGATTTATTGTGAACTATATTATTATACTGGAAGGGGATCATCAGGTAAAAAAATTATAAATTGCGATCTCCGACCGAACAAAATGTTTGTCGATGATTCTGGTATTGTAGCAGCTTATCGATGGACTGCTAATAAAATATTCAATCAACAAACCCAGGGGATGGATTTGCTAATGGATTATGACGACAACATATTCTGTTTGCAATTCCATCCACATTTAAAAATACTAATTGAACTCCTCATAAAATATAAATATTGATAAGATATTTTTTGATGATGATTTTCTATCGGTACTTCCATCGGCATTTAAAAATACCAATGAAATCTTGTTAGGAAGTTAATCTCTTTATTTAGTAATAGATAATCAGTGTATATTATCTTCCTATTGTAATGCCTATCTTATAGTTTGATACCCTGTAATGTAGCTTTCCATTCCTGACTTGTAGCTTTCCATTCCTTTTTTTTTTTTTGATAGTAATCGAGTATATTATAAATAGGCGACCCCATTAAGAAGATGAGGGCTGAAATAAGAAAGATTACAGGGGGGAATTAAATCATAAAGAGAGCGAGGAATTTACAACCCCGACTAGTTAGTCCAGTTCATGATACATTCAGGATTTCTATAAAGATCGGAACCTGTGTAACTGAAATTTTTAACAGAGGACTTCA
>Ga0325403_1000616_pt1 | contig 26255 bp, 15 predicted proteins | sample PopdelMetagenome_19_FD_205665 | JGI IMG/M metagenome (GOLD analysis project Ga0325403, IMG submission 205665) | Populus deltoides microbial communities from Bellville, Georgia, United States - Xylem-PdKOR-R4 | ecosystem: Host-associated > Plants > Phyllosphere > Stem > Wood/Secondary xylem... | reverse complement strand
TGCCATCAAACATTTTGATTCCAACAAACACTATTTATTCTTCAAAGTCATTTCTTCCTCTTAAACACCATTGTTCACCAAGATGACATTAAGTTTCTCTATATCTAGTTAATCCCTTCTTAAAGTGGGATCCACCATCAATTCTAGATTTGGACTATCAAAGTTGTTTGATTTAGATGATTTCAAATGCATTCATAGCTAATTTATCTAACTTTTTTTTAATTTCAACAACTATTACTTATTCTCCAAACCCATTGCTTTCTTGTAAGCATCATTATTCACCAAGATGACATTATATTGCTCCATCTCTAGGTAATCCCTTCTCAAAGTGTGATCCACCATTGATTCTGAATACGGATAATCAGGAATCGTAAATTGCATCTAAAATGATTAAATTAGCTATAAATGAATCTAAAATCATCTAAGTTGTATTTTAAACAGCTCTGATTTTATCAAAAGAAATATGACTTGGTGAATGACTTAGATTAAGCAAAACAATTTGATTACATATAGGATTAACTACATTTATATGCTCTCCTCTACCAACATTTTCGATGATGGGACCCATCTACTAACATGGTTGATGATGTGTATGTTAATGTGTCATGATGATTGAACCATAAAGCTGGTGTGAAACCCATATGGTGGCAGCACGACACTGACCTCGTAGTTAATGTGGATGGGTTAGGTCTTAACTAAAATGATTTCACAGGTCACGAATCTGGGTTTTTAGGTGAAGAAGATGATCTACATGTAAGGCAATTTATTCTCTGTGTGGAGGGGTAACTGCACATACAAGGCACGTGGAAAGCTTCTTGTTGGTGTGTAGAAAAGCATGCAGACTTTTTAGGTCTTCGTTTTGCATGTCATTTTCACCATTATGTTCGCCTTGGCATCCTTTTTCCGGTGGTGTATTCAAAACATATTTTAGATCACTTTCATTTCTAGAAATTGATGTTAAAAACCAAGAGATATAATTTTAACATAGTTCAGTTGCCCATGTCTTTAGAGCAACCAATTTCATTATATATAGAGAAAACTACAATCTACAATAATGAATGCTCACCCACTCTCTGTAATTGCCTTATATTTCTCTTTATCTCTTTGCCTTACTTAATGTTGCAAACTACTTCTGTTGGCTCTATTTTGCTATTACTAATGTCCACTGTTTATAGTTGAGAATAAGGGAATGCAACTTTCTATTTTCAACATTGACTATGGTCGATAAATGATTCACAAACCACCTCCATTCCAACCTATTTTTACTACCTTCAAGCCTTTTTTAGATCATTCTAGCCTTGCTTCCAACCTCATTTTATATGACATTTACTGTTTATGTTGGCTCTATCTTGCTATTACTAATGACCACTGTTTATTGTTGAAAATTAGGGGAATAAACCTTCCCACTTTCAACCTTGATAATGGCCGAGAAATGATTGATAATCCACCTCCATTCCAACCTATTTTTACTACCTTCAAGCCTTTTTTTAGCTCATTCTAGCCTTGTTTCTAGCCCATCATATGTGGCATTTATGTGAGTTATATGACACCTTTTTAGTATAATAACTCTTTCATTGATGAAATTATATAGTATTAAAAAAATAAAAAATAAACACATGAAAAATAATTTATTTTAATTAATTATGTTCATTTAGTTAGTTATTTTTTATTAATTAAGAAAAAAATTGATCATTTGATTTTCACCTCGAAAAATTTTAAAAATCAAAGAGTTAGTACACATCCTACAAAGAAACGTGTGTCAAGCATTCTACGGAAACTTTGACAAAAAGGTATTATTTATGTGTATTAACCAATAATGTTATGAAGAAATCACATTTATAAAACAAAATAAAAAATAAATGGACATAATCAATACAAAAAAAAGGGTGAGGCTCTAATAAAAAAAATATATAAGAGTACAAAGACCAAATCTAGATAAAAACCATTTTAAGAAACAACAAATCAATTAAACAATTCTTCATATACACAAGTTAAAAAAAAGGTCTTCTAATTATCAATAAATTTTTATTTATTTTATTCAAAAAAAAACTATATATTCATGCATTAACAAAAGCTAATTACGAGCGAAAAACATTATTCAATGTGAGAAGGTTCATTTTTCATTGTAATATTATAATGGCTATTTTACCCTTCCCTAAACAAATCAATGAGCTAACTATTGGGGAATAATACGGTCTTTTTGTAAGGTCCATTAGTCATTATCATATTGATTAGAGACAAGTAAGTCTTTTCATATTTTAAAGCACGGTAAAATAACTAAATTACCATTAAAAGTATATTTTTGTTTAACTGGCGTCCACGGGTTTTTTTTATGTTTTCATTGTGGTTTTTTAGTTATAATCAAATTGGTTAAGAGAAAATTTAGTATTTTAATAAATATAAACTATAATTAAAAAACCAAAACTAGCTAGCATGTGCTAAAAATGCATTTGAGAGTGGGTGACGTTAGCGACCAAAATTATTCTTTAGCCGTGTCGTTGGAATCATCACGACGTCATCTTTCTACGCGTGACATCGATGATGAGATGGTTTGTCATCGATGATTTTTTTTCATTTCTCTCTCTTCTTTCCTCAAAATTCGTACTGATCATTCAAAGTTTCGTGATGTCTAATTATTTATTGATATTTCAATTTCAATCTTTATTCTTTTGATTTCTAATTTTTTTTCTTTGCTCTTTTGTAAAATTTTGAATTATTTTTAATTTCATCCTTCAATCTTGATTTGTGATATGTTATTTTATTTTCAATTTGGTTCTCATTATTTTGATTTTTTTATCCTTTTGTTAAATTGATTTTGTTTTCAATTTCACACTTCAATAAAAAGTTCTTAGTTGTCCTCTAATTTACTTTTTATCTCAATTTTAATCATCATTCTTTTAATTATTATTTTTTTCGTTTTGGATCCTTTTGTATCACTGATTTTGTTTTTCTAATTTTATCATTTAATATTTAATTGGTTGGGAAACGGGTTTCGTGGTTTTCTCAGATGGTAATTTTCTTCATTTTCTTTTCTTTCAATCTATCTTGATCTCATGATTTAGACTGGATGTTTGACGAGTTAACCCAGGTTGGCTTGACCCTTTTTATGAGATTGCTTTTAAAAAAAGAAATTTTAATCTTTTTTTGGTTCCATCCTTCAAATTTTGGTTCTTTTTTAAATTAATCTTCATTATTTTTCGTGTTTGACTCTTATTGGGTTATCCCATTAGCATTATCTAGGTCACCGAGTTCATTCGTATTACCTAGATTTGATTGTTTTTTAGGTCTTTTTTATTTGTTGATTTTTTTTTCATTTTATCATTCTACAATTGATTTGTTGAGAATTAGGTTTTGTGTTTTTTTTTTCGTTTTTTTTCCATTGACGCCAATATAATCTGGGTTACAAGTTTGTCATGCTCGCTTGGGTTGACTCGGGCTGAATTTTTTTATCTTTTTTTACCCAATTTTATCCTTACGTATTTAATGAGTTAGAAATTGAGCTACATTATTTTTTTTCTTTTGAAGAAAGGCTTTTTTTTCTAGGTTATTGTAATCATTTTAGTTTGATCCATTTGTTGTCATTTCCTATTTTTATCATCTAATTAAAATAAAATTAATTTATTTGACTTGGTCACGTCTATAACCTGAGTCACAAACTTTTCTTCCTTTTAAACACGTTTACGACACTTAACATCATTTTTACACAAAAAGATAATAATAATCTCACTCCACGGAGTTGCATGGTTCCATAGATCTAGTATGGATCTAATTAGTATTATACATATCATATCAATTTACATGTTTTTTTATTTAAAAAAAAAAAGAAAAAGATCAAAAAGACGGCTCCAGCATTCAAATCTTACTAAATGATTCGATTGTTCTAATTTAATTGCAATCATGTAATATGGATTTCAATTGAATAATTAATAACACATTAACTAAGTTGATTGATTGAGGATAGAATAGGAGGTAATTAAACTATGAGCTTAGTTAAAATACACACAGCCACACGTGTGTGTAATAAAAAGATGAAATCATGAAATATAAGATATGCCATTTACACGTGTTTCACAACCACAGAGACATTATCTCTAGGCCTTGAAATGGGCTGTGGATATTATGTGAGCCTTAACAAAGAGGCAAACTAGGGCTACTACTCTATGGAGCCTTATTCTTTTTAAAATTTGATGAATAATAAATAAAATATAAATATTATCAAATAAAACTTGAAACCCACCTAAATTTAAGATGGAATGTATATTTATATTGTATAAATATACTTATATAATATTTAGAATTTTTTTAATACAATATAATATATGCATGCTTTAATATTGACATAAAACACATATTTATTATTTTATCATTTAATATAAATATACATGCTTCAAATATATATATTAATTATTTTATTTTTTATTAATTAATAAATAATGATAGATAATTGATACTTATTTAATACCTGAAATTTAATTGATAATTTATAAATATTTAAATTTTTTATCCAATAAATAATAAATATGGTATAAATATCAAGAAAATCCATCCATTTTTTCAAAGGATGCCATGAATTATTCAAATTATTATGTCCGTTTACTTGGAAATTGAATATTGACTAATCTTTAAGACTTTTTCTTTCCCTTATTTTGTTTACCCCAAACCAATCAAGACTTTTGATCTCAATAAATCATCATAGTTAAGCCTTTATAAATTAATTAATACTCTTTAAATTATGAAAATTAATTAATTAATCGTGATTAGGAAATATTTTTAAAGAAAAAACTTAGCTTTCTTTCCACAAACATAATGTTATTTGAGAACTCAATTTTAAAATGTAGTAAAACCCCAACTTTAATCACATGGTTCATGTGATAAACTACCTGGTTTGCTCTCATGTAATTAATTATTTCACGTTCTAATTTATGGAAATATTATAATAATTTTTATTTTTATAAATGATCCCGTTAAGATTTAAATATAAAAAGAAATTAATCACGTTATGCAAAAACAATTTTTGGTTTGGTTGTTTGTGTGGGGACGTGGATAATTAATTGCACGGAAACTTGGTGCAATTTATTTATTTTTAGTGAAAACTTAGAAATTAGTTTCAGAAAATTAAGTCTGTTTCCACCAATTTTGCAAGAGTAATTAATGTGGCAGTTGAGATTTTTTTTTTGGCATATTTTCCTTTTCTTCTCTCAAAAGTTGGGAAGAAAGTGAGCAGGAAAAGGTTTGAGTCAAAGCTCACAGGCCATGGAGCTTAATTGCAACACCTTAGCATGTTGGTAAATATATTAAACTAGTAAACAATAGTATTTAGTTTATTATAATAAAAATATAAAAAATTATTCAAGGCAAGTCTATAGTATATATAATTTTAAATTTATAAATATGCAAAATAAAATTCAAAATATACATTACTAGTTTGCATACTAAGCAATATATATAAGATCAGAGTCATATCATAAATACTAATAATAAAAACAGCAATGCTTAAAATAAAATAAAAAATGATATTTATTTGTTAAAACACATTAAATAAATAAAACTTTTGTTGTTATCAGGGATAAATCATTTGTCTTTGTCCTTAAGGTTTTATTTCTCCCCACATGTTCAACTACGATGTTTGTAATATTTCTCTCAACATTTCAACACCACCACCTTAGTTTGAATGTATTTCTAAATAAGATCTTTAACCAAAATAAAAGAATTTAAATATATCTCCACAAAAGATGAACTTAAACTCTAGATTTGTGAGAAAAAAAATCAAAATATAAAGAGAATGAAAACACTAAAGATGAGGTGAAAAATGGTGAAAAAAACCCTGAAAAATTCAAGTTAAAAACTCTTTTTTCAACCCCATAGTGAATTTTGGAAGCTAAAAGGTTGAAAAATTAATTCGTACTATTATCAATCTTTGCTTAGCCACCATAAATCAAGAATTAAATATAAAAAAGCTAAGGGTTCTTTGAGTAGAAAAACCAAAGGTTTTTGTAGATTAATTTTTTATCCATCCATATTTTGTTTAAAACATGTTATTATACAAATCTCCAACAATCCTCCCACATGAACAAAAATTATCTCACCGATCAACTAGGCTGCTTTTGGACCGTCCAAGTCGACTATGTCATATTATGACAACTTCTACATAGTTTAATTTTAAACCTAAGGCTATTTTATGTCAATCCTATTCTTATTTATCAATTTCATCCTCATGTTTTTCTAATCTCATATTTATCAAGTTGATTGAGTCATATCGAAAAAAATCTCATATAGCTAATTTCAAACTCAAATTAGATAAGAAGCCGAATCATGAGATTTTAACTTTAATTAAATTTAATAAAAATATAAAATAATTCTCTACAATATAAATATTTTTTTTAAGTTCAAATTTTTTTAGTACTTCTCATAGTGTAGTAACAACTTGTAAACTAGTTATAGCTAAGGCACATCGCTAATTTATAATGCTTGTCGCACCCGATATCGCGGCGGCCCTAAAAATTAATTCTAAATTGTGGAAAAAAAACAGATTTATGGCATCTTGTTCTTTCAGGAAAAAAAAAATGTCTTGTTTGAGGAGTCGTCACCTAGTATTATGGTCACTAGGAACCCTAATTGGTCAACAGAAATTCTATAGTTCGGGACTAGTTACGTAAAAGGGAAGATATTATCACCCCTTAAACGTTATGCCTAAGGCAAACTGCATTGCTGTTTTTGTCTTAAATTGCTAAATTTTATTGGTTTATGTTCTGATGATTTATCCACAATATTCCTGACTCTGATGTCAGTAAATATTCAACTACGGATAATTCCAACTCTGGCGTTGGTAACTATTACGTAGCAATAAAATAAATTAGATCAATATTTTTTTTATTCCTGACTATAACGCTAGTGAATAAAAAAAACAAGCTAAATTCATTTTATTAAGCGTTCACATATTTAATTAAATTAGGGTTTTTATTCCTGACTCTAGCGTCAGTGAATAAACCAATAAAACAAAATTTTATTTTTTTTATACATGCACATCTATTTTTTTTTCTTGCTAAATAAAATAAAATATAACGAATAAAAATAATATAAATTTAAACCAGTATTTTATTCCCGACTCTGGCGTTGGTGAATAAACCAGTAAATTTATATTATTTTCATTCATGCATACCCATATATTTTTTTATTTTTTTCTATCTTTCTATTTTTTCTATTTTTCTATTTTTTATGTTTTGGGCCCAGCCTACATGGGCTGGGCGAGACCCAGCCAGCACAGCCCAGTCACTGGCATAAACCAGTGACCCGGCTGGGCCATACAAGGCACGAGTGATCTAAATCACGCGTGCATGGCCCTTGTTACTGAATTAAAAACAAACAGCGAAAATGAAGTAAAGAAAAACGGGAGAAACAGAGCAGAAGACGTACCTGGTGCGTTTGCAGAGAGTTTGCGCGAGATTGCTGAAGGCGATATTTCTTGTCCAAATTTCCTTTTACTCCTTCTACTTGTCTTCCCCGTTGTATTCCCTTCCTGCGTCTCTGTTTCGGCTTAATTTTCTTCGTTTTTTTATGCTCTGTTTTCATAACAACGTCTCCCTCTTTCTTGGCTTGTTTCTGGTTTCGTGTTTTTAGGCCGGTACTGGTGAGGGAAAGGTTTACTTCTGTCGTGGGGTTCTAAAAAACAGCTTAAAAATTAGGCTGGTATCTTTGTGTTTCTCTCTTCTGGTTTCGTTCGTCTTCACTCTCTCTCCTGCCAACCTCCTCCTCTTCGGTGCTGCTTTGTTTATATAGGGCCCGGTGGGTTCATAACGGGCGGTAGGCTAACGGTCGGCCACCATTAAGGCACCCATAACTGAAACCAACGGACGACGATTACTGCTGCAACGTTCCTCCCTCCATTACTGCAGAAACGGTCACTGGCTTAAAGGAGAAGAAGATGAACAGCATCCCTTTCAAAACGACGCCGTTTGGGGATAAAAAGTGGTCATTTTACGTTTTGACCCCTGCAGTTTCAAACATCTTGTAATTAAGCCCCTGATTTAAACTGTAATTGGCCCCTGCATTTCGGCGCCGTTTACAAGTTAATTCTTTGACTTTAATCTGATGCAATCATGCCCCCAATTAACCCCAAACTTTGCTATTTCTTCAATTAAGTCCCTGATTTCATTAATTTAATTAAATCCAAAGTCCAATTAAACCTAAAACTTATCAATTCTCCATTTAAACCCTTAATTGGATTAATTAAATTAATTCCAAGTTTAATTAAGTCTCAATACTTATCAATTCTCCAATTAAACCCTTGATTGGATGAATTAAATTAATTTCAAGCTTAATTAAGTCTAAAAATTTATCAATTCTCCAATTAAACCCTTAATTGGATTAATTAAATTAATTTCAAGCTTAATTAGATTAATTTCAAGGCTTAATTAAATCTCAAAACTTCCAATCATTTTGCCCTTAACCCAAATTTTAATTCATTCTTCATTTTTTTTTCATTTTACTTGTTTTTCCACCATTATTATTATTATTTTTTTCATCATCATTTTTTTATTCTTTTTAGTAAATAAAATAATAACAAAAAATATAAATGATCAAAAATTAGGTTACGATAATACTAGTCGATTTAATTGATTAAGTTATTCGACATGGTTTTAGCAATTTGAAATTACTTATCCTTCATATTTGGAATAGAAAGAAAAAGATGGAGAGGACCCAAAAAATTAGAATGTACTCTCGTAGGAAAAAATAAATAATGCTAACTACTTTCTTTGTTCATAATTGATTTGATTTTAAATACATTATCTACATTATTACAAAACTGAAGAACACGAACAACATCTCATTTCAATATCGAATATACTACCTCTTTTCACTTTTTTTTTTTCACTTTTAACTTTCGTTTATTAAAATTAATGTGTTTATGAAAAAAAAAATTATATTCCAATCTCTTTAAAATTTTGAATCCAACATCGTATGAAAGTGTCTTTCATTCTTTACGTTGCCAATAATAACAAGTATAGTAGAGGTGAGAAAAAAACTGAAAAACTGATTAAACCGAGAAAATAAAAAAATAATAATTAAAAAAACCAAACCGTGAAAAAAACCCGTTTAAACTGATCAGTTCGGTTTCGGTTTTACAAGCCTGAAACTGAAAAAACCAAACCGAACCCAAATCGGAAAAAACCTAGACAAACTGAAAAAACTGAGTGAAACTGAAAAAATCAAGCCAAACCATTTTGAATCGGTTTTTGTTCTAAGAAAACCAAATTGGACCGAAACCGGTCAGTTTGACCGGTTTCGGTTTTTTTTAAATTTGATTTTGTTATTTTTATTTGATAAAAACTGAACCGAACTAAAAATAATCACCCCTAAATTATAGCATGCGCACAAGTTTCCAAGAAATTTTGAAAAAAAAATTACAAAAGTGGAATTGCGAAATGAATTTTATTAATAAAATCTAAAGTGTGAGAAAAGTATTGAAATTCAAGTCTGAATGAGGGCTCGAAGGCGCACTCAAAAGGATGATCGAGGGCTTGAAGGCGCGTGCGAAAGGAAACGAGGGCTCACAGGCGTGCTTGAGAAAATGTGAGGGCTCAAAGGCGCGCTCGAAGGGAAACGAGGACTCAAAGGCGCGCTCAGAAGAATGGTTGAGGGCTCGAAGGCGCGCTCGAAAGGAAGCGAAGGCTCAAAGTCGTGCTCGAAAGAGGTGAGGGCTCGAAGGCGCATTCAAAAGAGAGGTAAGGTTAGGAAACGCACTACCTTGGATGGTCAAGTGCTTAAAGGCGCACTTGAAAGGAGATGAGGGCTCGAAGACGCCCTAAAAATGATGATCGAAGGCTTGAAGGCGTATTCAAAGAAGGTGGAAAAACACAAAGATTTTTCAGGTGGCCTAATTCTCATGGGCAGCCTGCCCAGGTTGAAAAATTCTCAAAAATGAAAACTTTTCAAAAGTAATTTCAATATTTAGCCATTTCAAGTTGGCCTACCACTTGATGGATTTCGCCAGAATTTTCTCTTATGAAATTTGCAAAACTCATTGTCTAATGTCTCAAAGTTTAGATGGTATGCATGAATCTTTACCTGATTTGAAATATAGGCCCCCATTTCTTCTTAGTCTTCTTGTTGCTTGACTGATGAGGACTTGCTACCTCTGATTTGGGTCCTCTTTGTCGCTTGGCATCTAGCCTACTCAAGTTGTCCCATGTAAGTCTATTTCCAGATTTGTTTACACAACTCAACCTTTATGGTGCCTATCGTGACCCTCTTGCTTGCTAAGGATTTTTTTGACTCGTCTAATAATTCAAAAGGACCACTCATTACTACTCATCTTAATGCTAAAAACATTCGATGTCACTTGCTGAAAGGATCAAACTGTCTTTCAAAATGCCCCCTTGTCTTGTTGAAGGAAATGTTCCTCTCTTTTTCCTAGAAGGGATCGATTCTCCTTCTAAACCCAATATTGCCCTCTTGTACTGGTCATTGCCCCCAAGTGTGCTATGTCAGTGACTTAGACAAATAATGGTTTTAAGGGACCATTCTCTCATTTCTCTCCTTTTCAGTTTGGTGAAGGAATATGGGTCTAGAATGAATCTTGAAATCTTGATCTTGCATTTTGAAAACAAAAATTATTTCGATGTGAATCTGAAACAATTTGCTTTTGAAATCTTGCAACTCCTTGGTTATTTTCTTTCTTGTAAAAGAGATTATGTGCTCTTGCGTTTGGCAATGAGGTCTTCGGTGAAAATACATCATGAGGTGAGCTTTTATTTTTTTTTTTAGGTTTTCAAAGTGAAGGGCTCGAGAAAAAGCTCGAGGTTTTGTTTGAGAAAAACTTGTCTCATTTTAAACACTCATTTTGATCAGCATGAATAATAATGAGTAGTTTATTATTGATGTCATGAATCTTATGAAAAAAGTATTCTTTGCATTTGAGAGCATTGTTTATTATTCTAGGTTGCTTGCTTGCTTGATTAGAAAGGACTTCTATAAGGACGTAATGTAGGTTGTGGTTCTTGGTTATGAAAAAAAAGGATTCATAAGGCTCAAAGAGTATTTCAGGGTTTCAAAGACCGAGGATCACTATCAACCGTTTGACTCTTGACGTCATTCATATTTTCTTTTGCCGCTCTTCTTTGATTTGCTGCTTCTTCTTTTTTATTGCTTTGCTAGGGCATACTCACTTTCTCTTAGATGTTACTTTTTCTAGTGATTTGGGCATGCCCCCTAGCATTTGAGTTTCTTGAGCTTTTATGCCTTTTTGGCTTTCTCACGACTTTTCTCTTTTCTCATTGAAATTTTCTCTTGCCCCTTAGTGTGAGGTGTGATCCTAGTCGGGATTTTTTTATGAAAAAAAAACCATTCAGGCTCAAAAAGGGGTAGCAAGGGATGTACTTATTTCAGAACGTGAAAGGAATAACAAAGATGGTCTTTCCTCATTTCGAGCGCAAGCAATTAAGATAAATAAACTTTGACCTCATCCAGTATGATGATTTGGTCTTCGCAAAGATGCATTTCATGAATCATGAGCAACGAGTTCACTATATACCATTATTCGTACATTTAAAAATACATGATTCAAGAGTCATAGGGTAAGGGTGTTTATTCATTTCTTTTTTTCTCTTCTCTTTTTTTTTGTTTATAATTTAGTTACCTCAAGATAGAGTTGCTTGATTCACTTGTCATTCTACAAGTAGAATGTTAAAAATATGGTTTTTAGATAAACATCAAATTATTTTCGGAATCAAAATGCAAGATCAATTTTCAAAACTCCAATAGGGAAATGGATTTTGGTAAAAGAGATCAATTAGGTCTATGAGATCATGCGAGATTGTAAGGGTATATTTTTGGGTTTTTTTTTTTTTTTGCGGGCACCTTTTATGAAAAATATGCAAAGAGAAATCATTGGCCCAATCTTATTTATTGATTTGATAAAGACTTATACATCATGGATAATATTTCTTTACATAATCGGAGTTCACAGGCCTAACTACGTCTTCCCCATCCATTCTTGTTAGCATCAACGCCCCTCCTGAAAATGCCTTCTTCACTATATAGGGTCCTTCATAATTGGGTGCCCATTTACTGCGATCTTCTCCTGGTAGTGACAGAATTTTCCTCAATACTAAATCTCCTTCTTTGAACTCTCTTGGCCGAACTTTTTGGTCATATGCCTTTGCCATCCTTCTTTTATACAACTGGTGGTAACAAATTGCTGCTAACCTTTTCTCGCTGATCATATTTAGCTGCTCATATCGTATCTTAACCCACTCAGTCTCCTCGAGTCCAGATTCCATGAGGACTCTTAAAGATGGAATTTTTACTTCTAATGGTACCACTGCCTCCATTCCATATACTAAAGAGTATGGTGTAGCCCCGGTCGATGTCCTCACTGCTATTCGATACGCATGGAGAGCATAAGAAAGCCAGTCATGCCAATCTTTGTAAGTAATCACCATTTTCTGAACAATCTTCTTTATATTTTTATTAGCAGCTTCTACAGCACCGTTCATCTTAGGTCTGTAAGGGGACGAGTTGGAATGCTTGATCTTCCACTTTGTGCATAGCTCCGCTATCATCTTTCCATTGAAGTTTTAAGCATTATCAGTCACCACTCTCTTGGGTACATCGTATCTACAGATTAGATCTTTCTCAATGAACCGTTTGACCACTTTCTGAGTCACATGGGCATATGAGCAGGCCTCTACCCATTTGGTAAAGTAATCAATCGCTACAAGGATAAAACGATGTCCATTACTGGCTTTTGGATTAATAGGCCCAATCACATCTATTCCCCACATTGCAAAGGGCCAAGGAGACACCATGTTAAATAAGGGTGCAGGAGGCGCATTGATTTTGTCGCTATACACTTGACATTTATGGCACCTTTGGATGAAATTTATGCAATCTTTATCCATGGTTAGCCAAAAGTAACCTCCTCTTTGCAATTGCCTAGCCATCATGTATCCGTTTGTGTGGGTAGCACAAATTCCACCATGCACTTCTTGTAAGGCCTTGTTGGCTTCCAGATCACTCAGACATCTCAACAAAGTCTCATCAAATGACCTTTTATACAAAATCTCTCCATCTATGTAGTATTCCATAGCCATTCTTCTCAAGATCCTTTTATCTATCTTCGAGGCTCCCGACGAGTACTCTTGATGCTGGATAAATCTTTTTATATCCGTGTACCATGGGTCGTTGTCCGTTTCTTCTTCTATTAAACAACAATGAGAGGGAGAATTTTTTATCTCGATGCTTACAGATTGAATTTTGGCACCACAATCAATTATAGCCATAAAAGCTAAGCTAGCTAACGCATCGGCAAACTGATTTTTTTCTCTCCCCAAATGAGTAAATTCTATTTCGTCAAAGCTTTCAGCCAATTTGGAGAGGTATTCCTGGTATGGTCTCTACTTTTCATCCCTTGTCTGCCATTCACCTTTTACTTGACAGATTAGTAGCATTGAGTCTTCATATACTTCTAATTTCCCTACCTTCATCTCTAATACAGCTTCCAATCCATGGATGCAAGCTTCATACTCAGCTATGTTGTTTGTACAACTAAAGCGCAGCTTTACTGAAATAGGATATTGCTTTCCTTCTGGGGAAATTATCACAGCACCTGCCCCGTTGCTCGATACATTTACTGCGCCGTCAAAATACATGGCCCACCAACCACTCTTCTCTTCCTTTTCCGTTACTAGCACATCTTCATCAGGAAAGTCAAAGTTCAAAGGCTCATAATCCTCAATAGCATTATCGACTAAATGATCAGCAATTGCGCTTCCTTTTACTGATTTTCTTGTCATGTAGATGATGTCATACTCAGCCAACAGTACTTGCCATCTGGCTATTCTACTCGACATGTATGGCTTTTCAAAGATATACTTTAGTGGGTCTATTCTTGAGATCAACCAGGTGGTGTAGTATAACATATATTGCCGCAACCTCTTCGCATTCCACACCAGACTACAACATAACTTCTCTACCATACTGTAATGGGATTCACACTCGGTGAACTTCTTACTCAAATAGTAAATGGCTTGCTCCTTTCTTCCTGACTCATCCTGTTGCCCCAACACACAACCCATAGCTGATTCGGTCATAGTTAAATATAGGATGAGTGGCCTTCTGTGCACGGGCGGTACCAACAATGGTGGTTTTTGTAAGTACTGCTTGATCTTATCAAAAGCTTTTTGGCAATTTTCATCCCATATTCCAGGATTCTTCTTTCGGAGTAATCAAAAAATCGGTTCACATGTGACTGTAAGTTGTGAGATAAACCGGGCAATATAGTTCAAACAAAAAGCCTCGAACTTCTCTTTCGGTCTTTGGAGCGGGCATGTCTTGTATGGCTTTTACTTTATCGGGGTCCACTTCTATACCTTTACTGCTCACCACAAATCCTAATAATTTGCCTGATTTCACCCTGAATGTACACTTTGCAGGATTCAATTTCAACTGATATTTTCTCAACCTCTCGAACAATTTCCTTAGAGCTGGGATATGGCTTTCTTCATCTTTGGACTTTGCGATCATGTCATTCACGTAGACCTCAATTTCCTTGTGCATGATATCATGAAAAAGTGCTACCATTGCCCTTTGGTATGTTGCCCCAGCATTTTTCAATCCGAATGGCATTACTTTATAATAGTAAGTTCCCCATGGGGTGATAAATGTCGTCTTTCTCTTATCTGCTTCAGCCATTTTAATCTGATTATAACCGGAGAAACCATCCATGAAAGAGTAAGTGGAACTCTTAGCAGCATTGTCTACCAACACGTCTATATGAGGTAACGGGAAGTCATCCTTTGGGCTTGCTCTATTCAAATCCTGAAAATCCACACATACCCTGATTTTGTTGTCCTTCTTGGGAACCGCCACAATGTTAGACACCCATTCAGAATATTCTACTACCTCCAAGAAACCTGCATCCCACTGTCTTGTTATCTCTTCTTTTACTTTGAGCAATACATCAGGTCTTGTCCTTCTTAGCTTCTGTTTGACTGATCGGCAACCTTCAATCAAAGGTAACCTATGCACTACTATTTCAGTATCCAAACCAGGCATGTCAGCGTATGACCAGGCAAAAATATCCACATACTCTCGCAAAAGGGCGACCAACTCACTCCTCATATCTGTAGTGATCAACATCCCTATTTTCAACTCCTTTTTGTCATGCTCGGTATTTACATTTATTAATTCTAATTCCTCTCTTGCAGGCTCCCATGCATGTTCGGATTGTTTTACAAGCTTCTGGAACTCCTCAATGTCATCTTCACCATCTTCTTCTTCATCCATTAAAGTTATAGTTTTATCAAAATTAGGCCAATTATTCTCGATGCAATGGGTTTGTAAGTTTATCGTTGTCCCGCTTTCAGATTCCCTGAAAGCGGAAAGTGCCTTTGTTATGAGTGCATAATGGAAAAGGTGAAACTAGAAGGCATGATGAAGGGAAAAACAAAGCATGATCTCATTAAAACTTGAAATGATAGAAGGGCTCAAAACAAAATCTTGTTGCCAATATCTTGAGCCACGATTATTGGCAACGCAAATTTATTCAAACAAAATGCAGCAAACATAAAAAGGCAGACAAACAACAAATGTTTACTTTTTAAAGATAATCGGGACTTCTTGAATTTCCCAATTGTTCAACTCTTCCCCTTCAGCTAATCTTGTCACAAAATCAGGTAGACCATCCTCTAGAGCACTCACAGTCAGTTGGGGTAGTTCTTCATAGGGGCTCTCTTCGTCTTCAAAACCCCCTTGGTGTTCTTGTTTGTTGATCTCTTCCAGATAGTGGATGGTAGCACCGCTAAATTCTTTGCTCATCCTCTCAATTTCACCCCCAGTATTGATCACTTGTGCAGGTCGTGGGAATGTTATGTGGATTGGAGGGATCTGAATTCGACCCTCATTAGGCTCCCTTCCTTCGATTCGAGCCATCCTCCTTTCTCTTTTAAACTCAGCCGCTCTCTTGAAATCTTCCTTTCTAGGTTTAAAACCTAAACCGAACCTCTGATTGGCGCATTTCATCTTTATTACGTTGATCCTCTCAGGCATTCCTGTGATAGGGTCATACCGGAATGGCAGTCCGTGCTTCAGAAAATATTTAGCAGCCATCCTTGCAGCCTCAGAAACCTCTGGTTTTCTCCGCACTGTATTCTCAGGTACCCATTCAGCATTTACTACCTCAAATGCATGTAGGTTTCCGTCCTTACTCTCTTCAGCCTCTATATAAGGAATCGACACGTTTCTCACCATAGCTAAAGCCTCTTCAGCCCTTACTGTCACCAAGTTCCCATTGATGATGAACTTAACCCGTTGGTGTAATGAGGATGCAACGGCTCGTGCTGCGTGGATCCAAGGTCTTCCCAACAACATGCTGTATGTGGGATGAATATCCATCACTTGTAAAGTTACTTGGAAAGGTTGGGGGCCAATTACAAGCTCAACATCAATATTTCCCATAATCGGCCTCGGCGAACCATCATATGCTCTAGCTGTCATGGTACTTGGCTTCATATGGGAGACGTCAATTGGCATTTTATCAAGCACATGCCTTGGCAACACATTCAAAGCGGAACCATTATCTATCAGCACCTTGGCGATCACACAATCCTTACATTTCACAGTGATATATAATGGCTTATTGTGACCAGTTCCTTCATGATCTAGTTCATCATCTGTGAAGTAGAGATAGTTAGTGGCTTGAATCCTTCCCACCAAATGTTCTATAGAATCCTGTGTGATATCTTGAGGAACATATGCTTCGTTAAGGACCTTCTGGAGAGTGTTTCTATGCAACTCTGAACTCAAAACTAATGATAATAGAGAGATTCTGGCGGGGGTCTTTTTCAACTGGTCCACCACACTGTATTCACTGTGCTTCATTAGCTTCAAGAACTCGTTAGCCTCCTCATCGCTCACTGGTTTGTTGACCTCATCAGTCTTGGCCAACTCCACCACATTCTTTCCTTTTGCTCTCCTTTGGTCTTCTAGCTCTTCAGGCGTGTAACATCTTCCACTTCGGGTTAACCCCCCAACTTCAGCATGAAAAGTAGGAGCTGGTCTCATGGTATGGAAAGAATAACCATAATTATGAGGTATGGCATTATAATTTCCACTAACCGTGCTTGTAGGTCTAGCCAAAATCATTCTTGGGGGTCCTCCCTCCGTTGGTTGATATCTACAAACTTCAATTTTCTTGTCGAAACAAGTCATGGTTCCTACTAGGTTTTCCTCAGGCATCCCTATCCGCAACATTCCCAATGTCATCATGTCTTCTACTTTCACCCGAAACTCTTCACAAGAGTTTACATGGTGTCCCATATGCTGGTGATACTCACAATATTCACCCTTGTGCTCTGCGGCTTGCTTTTTGATGGGTGTTTGGAGGTACCCAGTTTGCTCCAACATTTTGTACAATCTCTCCATTGACAACTTTAAGACATTAGTACCCCTCTCTTCTTCTTCCAAAGCATTCACCCCTCCACTTCCAGAAGCATGGTGTGGTAGCGGGTTGGATTTTACGTTTGGAAAATCATCAAAGGAAATCCAACCTACCTTGATGAGTTGGAGGATTCTCCTTTTGAAAGCCAAACAACCATCAATATTATTGCCGGTGACACCGGCATGGTACTCACATTTCTGGTCTGGTCGGTACCATTGAGGAAAAGGTGGTTGCAAGGGTGTTAAAGGAACAGGTGTTACTTGGCCAATGCTGAGCAATCTTTGATACATCTCACTAAGAGGTATGGGAAGTGGGGGTAGTTCTTCTTGGTTTGTAGGGAAGTTTCTGCGTGGGTGAAATGTGTTGCTTTAGTGGTACAAGATATTTTGGGTATTTGTTTGGTTTTTTTGATAAGGCGAAGTGAAATTTATGTTGGAGGTGGGAGGAATGGTCATGAGTGGCCTGAAATTGTCCTTTCTTCCCTTACCTTCACCTTTGACATTGTGGATGTCAGCCTCCTTTTTGTGTCCAACAAAACCCCTTTTTTCACTTGGGTTTGTGATCCTACCCATTCGAATGGCTTGTTCAATTCGTTCAGCTATAACAACCAAATCAGAGAAGCTTTGTGCAGCACTTCCAACCAAATACTCAAAGTACGGTGCTTTAAAAGTATTGGAGAACAAACCTATCATTTCCTTCTCCAATAGGGGCAGATTAACTTGTTCCGCTGTTTCGCGCCACCTTTGTGCATACTCCCTTACAGATTCCTTATGACCTTTCTCCAACGAATGGAAGCTTGATCTATCAAGGGCTATATCTATATTGAACTTATATTGCTTAATAAAGGCATCGACTAGATCTTTCCATCCCCTTATCTTGGTGTTATCCAAATGCATGTACCAAGTGAGAGCGACATCGCTCAAACTATCCTAGAAGAAATGGATTAACAACTTCTCATCTTGAACTACCTCGACCATCTTATTGCAATATGACTTAAGGTGGGTTATTGGACATTGAGTTCCAGTGTATTTGATGAATTCTGCCATCCTAAACTTCTTAGGAATGACTATGTTAGGTACCAAACACATCTCGACGGCTTTCACCGGGTCATACAAATGATTTCCCTCAACTGCCCTCACCCTTTCCTCTAGGGCAGCCCACTTCTCCAAACCTTCAGCTCCTATCATTTTGTCCTTGTAAGACCCCTCTAAGGTTAACTCATCAACATGAGGAATCCCCATCGGGTATATAGGCTGAGCTGGGAAATGCGTAGCATATTGGGGCTCATAAGAAGATCCACTTGCCCTCATGTTTGGTAGGTTGAAGAACGTCGAAGGCGTCGGTGGTATCTGATTGGGAGTAAGCTAGTAAGCTACTCCTGATTGGGAGGATGTCCCTTCTCCTGATTTAGATCTCAAGGCTTGTTCGAGTAAGCTAGTAAGCCTAGCGACATCTTCCTTCAGACTGTTTAACTCCTTTTGATATTGGGCATCCAACTGAGTTCTTTCTTCATTTTCCATTTTTTTCGCAACCGTGTGTTATGAGTGTGTTTTAATAGAGGACCTATATTTCACCTAGTGTGCAGCATTATGACAGTTCATAAGTGTATGTTTTAAAAAAAAATGCATGGATGTGAATGAAACATATTGGGCATGGATTATTTCATGGGAGGGTGACATAATAACCGTTATTCTTGGATGTGTGGTCAGATCTACATCTGATACTTATTGCAATGCCGACAGAAGATCTGTTTAACCTTTTACCATCTGAGCTTTCAGCCTTGTATACACATTTTTGAATAATAAATAAAGGTCTTCGCCTTTTTTATTTAACCCATAAAAAGTTTCATTACAACAAATGATTCATCTTAATCTATTACAGGGGGACAGGCACTGCCTCTATTAGCTATAGCTTTTAGAAACATATCGGTGTTATTTATGCTCCTTCGATACTTCACGATGTCCCCTCCAACTTGACGAGCCTCCACTTTTAGCTAATGAGCCTCGGCCGCAGCTCGGTCAATTTGCTCTTGAAATTCCCTTATTCTTTCAGTATGGATCAAGTTGTTTCTGGATAAAGAATTATTAGCAGTATCTAATATTTGAATGTGATTCTCCATCATTTTCTGACTTTCTAGAAATTGTTCTGTCTTTGCTTCTCCTTTTGCCAACTTAGTCCCCAATGCTTTTGCTTCAATCTTAACACTTGAGTTCAGTTTTCAAATTCTGGGTGGCTTTGACTATCTTCTTGGTTTTAACCAACTCCAATTCAACTTCTTTTAACTGGCTCTTGAGTTCTTTTATATCTGTTAAACGCTTGCTTGACACAGCTTGAGTTTTGACAGCCAATTCCTCCCAATACTGGGCCTTCTCCACCTGAAGCGTCTTCTCCTCATTGATGACTTTTAGGGATTCTAAGTTGTTCGTTGCTTTCATCCGATCTCGGCCCACCAAGTCTCTTTCTTCCTCAGCCAATTTCCTCATAGCTTTTTCTTCGGCTAATTGATGCTCTAAGGATAGTCTCAAATCCTCCTTTGTTTTAAGCTCAGCTTGCAATCGGTTTACTTGTTCTCTCAATTCTTCTTCACAATTCACCCTCTTTCTTCTGGTGCCCACGAATTCTGAAATTTCTACCATGTCAGAAACTCTTTTGTCACACCATTCGGGATATTTTTCACTAACTGTGGGATTCCTTGATCCATTCTCTTTTTTTATCAGCAACAAAGAGTTCCAATCATGCTTAATGCTTTCTAACATTTCCATAATGGCCCCTTTATAGACCCCGGTAAATTGAGCTATGTCAATTGTCCTAGGAACACTTTGTATGCCCCCATGCTGCCTTGCAACTAAAGCAAGTGCATAACTGACGTATCCCGTTACTCCAATTAATGGTACCCAAGGTTTTTCTCCACAACTCATCAAGCTTGTCATATTCCTCATCCAAGGAGCTTTCCAATTAAAAATGCTTAATGGAAGCCTTTGCAATTTTACCCTCCAATTATCTTCAGAAAAGTTCTCCCACTCTTTTGATATGAACAACTCGAGTGGCTTTTGGTCAAACCACCAGAAATTATTGAATATTGGTGTCTCCGTTTCTATATGGCTTACCAACCAGATGAATAGTAAAGAGACACAACACCTCATGGAACCTTTACCCGTTTTCTTGCAATGACTAAGAGATAGGAAGGTTTCAGCCAAAATCGCGGACACGGGTTGATCTTTGTCTTTTCACATTCCACAAACAAATTGGCAGCTTCTAAACTGATAATTCCCGTAGTAGAGGGACATAGATCTAAACCAAATATTCCCAAAGCCAATATTCTATGTTTTTCTAATTTAGCATCCGGGCTAGCTTTTTTAGCAATCAGCAACTCCTCTAGTCATTTCCATCTAAGACCCCCAGAGTTATCTTTCTCTCTATACGGTATTAGCTGAGGGATCCCTAGCAGTTTGGCAAGCTCATCCATGGTGTCATCAATTCTCTGGCGAAAGTACACTTTGTAGGCATCTTCGGGGAATTCAATCAACACACTATAACTCTTCAATGGTAGGTGTCATGTCGACATTTCGGAAAGTGAAATGAAGGTAATCGGGATCCCAAAAATGTATCATGGCTTTTATAGCCGATGGCGAAACTGACACTTTCAAAAGGTGCAAAATCCTCCCATACTTCATAGCAAATGCTGCTTCATCTATCTGATACTTAGTGAGTGAAAACAATTTGCTAGTGTCATTTATTATGCACCTGACATCTTTGAGTAGCGGTGTCCTACTGGCATTTGGTCTAGGGCAATCTCCCTTGGTCATTTGCAAGGATTCAGATTCGAGTCCATACTCAATAGTGGTTACCTCACGAATAACGGTCATTATATCACCCGAAAGTCCTGTAATGAAAAGGCTTACATGTTATGCTTATCTCATGTGAATTTATACAGGGACCAACCTAAAGAATACGTTCTAGTCATTAAATGCATCTGGGTAGTTTCGATATCTAGTCTTAAAGGTCTTTCGCATGCTCAGTGATCGTCCTCGAAAGGTTGATATGAGGTTTACAAGTAGTATGAAGATAAAGGCCTTGAGTAAAATCAGTTTGGCATATCAACCATTATCAAGCAAACAAATCATGCGAGAGTTGGATAGTTTCACGAGCCTTACCCAGGCTAAAGTCATTGGGGTGCCGTTACTCCTCCACTTATCTTAATGATGGTACCACACACATATATATACAAAACAAGCTTGAATGATGTGTGACGGCCTTATATTCATATCAATGTATATGCATGATAAATATGAATGATTATGCGTACTAAAACATTGAAAAGAGCAAAATAATAATAATAATAATAATAATAATAATAATAATAATAATAATAATAATAAAATGAAATACACAAAAATACATAATAAATAATAAAAAAAAACTTGATAAACACCAACAACACAAAAAAAAAACATATTTAGCAATAAAAGAAAAAAAAAAACAAAGCTTAGTCTTAAAGTGTCCCTAGTGAAGTCGTCATTCTGTCACACCTGACATCGTGGCGGCCCTAAAAATTAATTCTAGATTGTGGAAAAAGAACAGATTTCTGGCATCTTGTTCTTTTAGAAAAAAAATATCTTGTTTGAGGAGTCGCCACCTAATATTATGGTCACTAGGAACCCTAACTGGCCCACAAAAATTCTATGGTTCGGAACTGGTTACGTAAAAAGGAAGATATTATCACCCGTTAAACGTTATGCCTGAGGCAAACTGCATTGCTGTTTTTGTCTTAAATTGCTAAATTTTATTGGTTTATGTTCTGATGATTTATCCACAATATTCCTGACCCCGGTTATTAGGTTTTTTTGCTCACCCCTGTCTTCATCCTAGCTTTTTGGTTATTACCTAAAGAAGTGCAATTTAATATTTTAATAAATATAAAAATAATAAACAAAAAAAATAGTTGGCACGTGTGTTTCACACACCAGTGAATAAGTTGCCCTACAGTATACAGGTTGTGCATGCGACGACTTACGATAGCTAAAAATTAATTTCCTTGGTGTTTTCCGAATCATTAGGAGGACCTCCATAATTCAATAATGCATGTAGCTAAATTTCTTTCAGTTTGACATCAATTGACTTTTCTTTTCTTTTCTCTCTCATTCTTAATTTTCATATACAACCTTCTGAATCTTCATATCAATCCTTCAATTTATTTTTTCTTTAAATTTGGTCTTCGTTTTTTTAAATGATATTTTTTTTTAGCTTAATGAATTTATAGAATTTGAATTTTTTTTCAACTTCATCCTCCTTTGATTTTTTTTTTATTATCTATTAGATGTGGTCCTTATTATTTTGATTTTATTTGAGATGATTTTTAATTTTTTAAGACTAAACATGTGTTATGTTTTTATCTTGCTGAATTTAAATATTTTAATTTTATTTTAATCATCATTCTTTTGATTTTGATTAAACAAATTTGATATTTTTCATATCGGATTTTATCTTCTTTTTTATTGCTGTTTTTAATTTGGCAAAAATTTTCATTTGATATATTTTTTTTAATTTCTTCATTCATCATTGAATCGGTTGGAAATTGAGCTTCTTAATTGAGTTCAAGTATAAGAATTCACGAGTTGTGAATTTGAGAGACTAACTCAAGATTAAGTTATTCACCCATGTTTTCTTGTTTTTTTTTCTTTTTTTATACTCATGTTTTTTTAGTTTCATCTTTCAATGTTTTAATTTAATTAGAGACTGGGCTTCATTAATTTTTTTTATTTGCTTTCTATAAGATTTTCACAAATAACTCAGGTTTTCTTAGATTATTTTTTTATTTTTAATTGTTCGTTAAATCTATTTTTTTAAAAAAAGTGTTTTTGAATTAAGTTAAATTAATTGCTTAGATATCACTTTTTTTATATATCTTTTTAATTAATTATTGTTTTTATTTTTTGCTTTCAATATCTGGTTGACTAGAATTAAACTTTCTAATTTATTTTGATTTGTGTTCTACATGTTAGTGCTGGTCTTATACCTCAAATCACAAATTTTATACATTAATCATAGTATGTCGAAATCAATACAATATATTAACCTCTCAATATTTTGTAAAAAAATTATATTTTTCAATATATCATCAACTTGATATTTAAAAAATACATTTTTACTTCCTGACATTTAACATTATTTTGAAGATCAGATAAAAAAAAATCCTATCTACGGTGCAGAAAAGTACACGATTAAAAAAACAAAAAAAAAAAACGTATCTAAACTGAAGATTTGCTTATTATCCTATACATTATTTTATTTTTTTCAAACCATGATTTCCTTGCTTTAAAAAGATGCAATTATATTTATTTATTTATTTATTTATTTTAAAAAAAACAAGTGCAAAGCAAGTGGCCACGTCGCCATGCTCTTTATCGAGACGATGAAACATGTAAATAATGAATAAAGATAGATAGAATGATGACCTGTACGTGTGAAGTGCAAAAGCATTGCTTTTGCTTGAAAACATGAATTATTTAGATTAAATATTAAGCCATGACTCAATCTGTCGGAATGAGACTACCCAACGTGGACTAGCAATGGTTTTACTTAAATGCGCAAGCAATATTGCATGGATTTTCTACAAAATCATGAGGTGGTTCTAGTTTATTCGCTAATTTAATAATAATAATAATAATAATAATAATAATAGATTTGTATAGGAGCCCCGTTGGGTAGATAACATGAAATATTATATAAAGGAAGATGAAATTTTATTTTTATTTTATTTTTTAACAATGCATGATTTTTATTAAAAACATCATGTATTTTGAGTACCATTAAACTCTCTCTATACTCTATAAAATTTTATTTTACATACTATTTTTTAAATAATTAATTTTATTTTACATATAAAATCAGAAATGCACGTGAATTTAATAAAAAAAAAACTAAAATATTTTAGGTTTGTCCTAGTGAAATATTACAAGTTTGCAAGCAACCATTTTAATTTCTTCCTCCTACCAGTGTATATTTGTTAAAAAATAATATAAATCATATTTTGAAATCTCACCTAATAGTTTAAATTTTAGGGTAGAGATGGTTTTTCAATATGGTATCACAGCTTTAATGACCAAGTGGTTACGAGTTCGAATCTCATCATCCTCATTTATTTAATAAAAATTAAGCACAAAATAAAATAGACATGTGCAAATTTCAAGCCCAAAAAACTTTCACTTGAGAGAGTGTGTTAGAGAATAATATAAATCAATATCTATGATTCTTTGACAATATTAACATCATTTTATCATTTTCTTCCTCCTAAATACCAACATTTTTGTATCTGTGGCTATGTACCAATCAATTTTATTATATTCTTCGCTCATTATATATATGTATTTTTTCTTCTTCATCTTCTTCATATGGCCACCATTTCTACATATTCTTCTTCTTCTTCTTCTTCTTCTTCTTCATAATAACAACAAATAATTAAGAGGTATAATAATTTATTACAAGATAAAAATATCAATAAATTCTCTCTATCAATTTCATAAATGGGCATAAAAAATATTAAATTTGAAATAGAACATTAACAATGGATCATGAATGAGCATAAGATTTATTTAGATTTGAAGGGAAGATTCAATAAGTCATCTGGGCATAATTAAAAACATGGGGAAATGGAATAAATATACGCATAATTAAGTCATGATTATATGTAAATGAGTCATATGTGTTATTTAAGGATGTTTAGGTAGAAGAAATTAAGGTACTCGAATTTATATATGATTTCTAAGATAAAACAGAGAAACAAAAAAAGAAATAATTATGTACGTGGAACGAGAATATGTTAGAGTATAAAATATTAAAAATGAGACAAATTAATGCCTTGGGAAGCAGAATGAGAATTTTAAGGTAATTTTGAAAATAGACTATGATTGTAAATTAAAAGGTGGCATGATTTAAAATCTATAAACTAAATACTGGTGTGAATTTAATATATTCCAAAGTTATAAGAAATAAATTATATCTAAATGGGTTCTACTCAATCATAAATAAAAGAATAATTATGATGAGAGAATGATAATTAAATCTTCGTGTTTAATGACTTAGAAAAACTTAATGAATAGTTAAATGAAAATGTATAATATAAAAATTACTAGTTCGAGTCTCATAAATCTTAGAGCCACAGGTTTACATGATCGTTAATTTCAGAGCCCGTAGGATTAGTCGAGGTACATGCAAGCTGGTTCGGACACCCATGTTAATAAAAAAAAATGAATAGTTAAATGCAAATGTATAATATAGAAGTCACTGGTTAGAGTCTCACAAACCTTAAGGCCGCAAGCTTACATGGTCGTTAATTTCAGGGGCCGTGAGATTAGTCGAGGTGTACGTAAGCTGGCCCGGACACCTACGTTAATATAAAAAAATAAATAGTTAAATGAAAATGTATAATATAGAAGTCACCAGTTTGAGTCTCACAAACCTTAGGGCCGCAAGTTTATATGGTTGTTAATTTCAGGATCCGTATGATTAGTTTAGGTGCACGTAAGGTGGCCCGAACATCCATATTAATAAAAATATATATATAATATAGAATGAATATAAGTTTCAACCTCTTAAAGAAAGATTAATGAATAATCTTATTGGTATAATTGACAAATATTATTAGTCTTGGTGATGCAAACATTGCAATCTTAATGTTGAATATTATCTGATGGTTGAAAAATACTTTCCTTGAGAAATAAACACTATAGAGGATTAATTTTATCATGATAATAAATGGAGGTTGATTTTCTTAATGTTTTTTTGACCAATTTCCTGCCTGAAGTCTTGATATTTTATA
>Ga0325403_1000615_pt1 | contig 26259 bp, 23 predicted proteins | sample PopdelMetagenome_19_FD_205665 | JGI IMG/M metagenome (GOLD analysis project Ga0325403, IMG submission 205665) | Populus deltoides microbial communities from Bellville, Georgia, United States - Xylem-PdKOR-R4 | ecosystem: Host-associated > Plants > Phyllosphere > Stem > Wood/Secondary xylem... | reverse complement strand
CGCGCGAACGCCGGGTCGGCGTTGGTGGGGTCGTCCCACGGGTCCAGCGCGAGCGCGGTGCAGACCTCCCGCACGACGGCCCGTCCGGTGCCGAGCAGCGGCCGGTGCCAGAGCCCGCGCCGGGCGGGTATGCCCGCGAGCGACCGGCCGCCGGAGCCGCGGGCGAGGCCGAGGAGCACCTGCTCGGCCTGGTCGTCGAGGGTGTGGCCGAGCAGCACCGCGGAGGCTCCCAGGCGCTGCGCCGCGCCCTCCAGGGCGGCGTAGCGGGCGTCGCGGGCCGCGCCCTCGGGGCCGCTCCCGCCCGGTGCCGCACGCGCCGAGGGGCCGGCACCGACCACCTCGACGGGGTCCAGGCCGAGCTCGCGGCAGCGGGCGGCGGCGCGCCGGGCGACCTCGGCGGAGCCCTCCTGCAGGCCGTGGTCGACGACGACGGCGCCGGCCCGCCAGCGCGCGCGCCGGCCCGGCGGGCGCGAGGCTCCGGCGAGCCAGCCCGCCGCGGCCGCCAGCGCGAGGGAGTCGGGACCTCCGCTGCAGGCGACGAGGACGAGCGCGCCGTCGGGCAGGTCCGCGCAGCCGGCCGCCACGGCGGAGCGGACCGCCGCGACCGCGGGGTGGGGACCGGTCACGGCAGGGCCGGCGGGGAGGGCGACGGGCGGGTCAGCCGTGCACCCGCCGCACCCAGGCCGCGGGGTCGGCGACCTCCTCGGGCCGGGGCAGCGCCGCCGGCGAGCTCCAGACCGCGTTCAGGCCGGTGGTGCCGACCTCCCGGACCACCCCGCGCACGAAGCGGGCGCCGTCGGCGTACTGCCGGAGCTTGGCCTCCAGGCCCAGCCCGTGGCGCAGGGCGGTGTCGAGCAGCCCGCGGCTGGATCCGCGCCGCGCGGTGAAGCGGCGCCGGATCGTGGCGACGGTGGGCACCACCGACGGGCCCACCTCGTCCATGACGACGTCGGCGTGGCCCTCCAGGAGCGCCATGACCGCGGTGACCTCCACCAGGGCCCGGCGCTGCTCGGCCGTGGTGGCCAGGTCGAGCAGCCCGGCGCCGGAGCGCTGGTCGCCGCCGCCGGACACGGCCCCCCGCAGGCCGCGCACGACGGAGGCGAGGCGCTCGCCGCTGGCCCCCGGCGACCCGAGCAGGTCGCCGGACAGCGCCCGGGCCCGCGAGCGCAGGTGGTCGGCCAGCCAGGGGGCGGCGGCGAACTGCACGCGGTGGGTCTCCTCGTGCAGGCAGACCCACAGGGCGAAGTCGCGCAGGTCGACCCCCAGCTCGCGCTGCACGGCCAGCACGTTGGGGGCGACGACGAGCAGGTCGCCGGTGCCCGGACCCTCGCCGAGCGCGTCGTACTGACCGAGGACGCGCGAGCTCAGCAGCCCCAGCAGCGACCCCAGCTGCAGGCCGGTGACGCGCCGTCCGACCCCGAGCCCGCGGGCGCCGGCGGCGGACCGGCGGGAGCGGCCCGAGCGCTGGGCCAGCGCCTCGGTCATGACCGGCGACAGCAGGCTCGCGAAGGAGGTGACGTTGGCCCGGGCCCAGGCGCCTCGCTCGACCACCCGCGCGGGGGGCCCCGCGGGTACGAGCAGCTGGCTGACGCGCGCCACGTGGGGCGGGCTCGCGGCAGCGGCGGAGCGCACCACCTCGACCACCCGCCGGGCCTCCTCGGGGCTCACCCGGGGCCCGGGCCGCGCGAGGCGCACGGCCGTCCTGGCAGCGAGGTCCCAGTCGACCAGGCCGCCGTCGTGCTCCCCCGCTGGACCTGCCACGCGCTCACCGTAAGCCGCTCGCCGGCGGGTGGCCCCCCGCCGCCGCGGGCGGCGCGCCGGCGGCGGGTGGTCAGCCCGCGGGAGCGCGGCAGCCGCAGGCGGCGACGGCCCCCACGACGTCGTCGAGCGCGGCGCGCGCCGGGTCGGTGGCCCCGGTCCCGTCGGCGAGGACGGCGAAGGCGAGGAGGCGCCCGTCGTCGTCGACCACCGTGCCGACCAGGCTGCTGACCCCGGTCAGGGAGCCCGTCTTGGCCCTGACGCGTCCGGCCGCGGCCCCGGCGGCACCCGGCTCGGTGAAGCGGTCGGCGAGGGTCCCGGACAGGCCGCCCACGGGCACCGCCGGCAGCAGCGGTGCGAGGGGCGAGCCCTCGGCCGCCGCGCCGGCCAGCAGGCGGGTGAAGACGGCGGGCGGCACGCGGGAGCCGGCGGAGAGGCCGCTGCCGTCGGCGAGCACGGCGCCGGTGGTGTCCACGCCCGCCGCGGCGACCGCCGCGAGGACGGCCTGCGCCGACTCGGCGAACCCCGCCGGGCGGCCGGCGGCCGCTCCCACGAGGCGTGCCAGCGACTCGGCGACGGTGTTGTCGCTCTCCGCGAGGGCCACGGCGACGACGTCGGCGACCGGGGCGGAACGGACCTCGGCCAGCAGGTCGCCCCGTGCCGGGGCCGAGGTGGCCGACGACGACGGCGACGCCGCGGTGCGGGCAGCGGGCGCGCCCGTGGCGGCGCCGCGCTCGGCGAGCAGGTCCGCGAACCGGTCGGCGGCGGCGAGGGCGGGGTCACCGGTGCGGGCGGCGTAGCGACCGGGGGCCGTGCGCCCGGCGTCGACGGCGATCGAGGTCAGCGGGGCCACGTAGCCGGCCGCGACGTCGCCGGTGCCCCACCCGCTGCCCACCTGGGGCGAGCCGCCGGTGAGGGAGTCGTCGAGGAGCACGCGCACCGGGCCGGCGCCGCGCTCGCGCAGGGCGGCGGCCGCGGCGTCGGCGAGGTCGGCCAGCCCGGCGCGCCCGGTGGTGGCGCTCGGGTCTCCCGCCCCCGCGCCGAGGAGCTGGTCGCCCCCGCCCACCAGCACCACCGTGCCCGGCTCGGCGCCGACGACGACGCGCGTGGGGAGGGTGGCGTCGGGCCCGAGCACCGACAGCGCCGCCGCCGCGGTGAGCAGCTTGGCCACCGACGCGGGGGTGCGCGGTGCCGCGGCGCCCTCGTCGAGCAGCACCCGCCCCGTCGTCGCGTCGACCACGCTCGCACCGGTGCTGCCCCGCAGAGCGGGCGCCGCCAGCAGCGGGGCGACGGCGGCCGCGAGCGCCGCGGGGTCGGGCGGGGGCGCCGACGGGTCGAGCTGCGGCAGGGCGGTCGGTCGGGGCGGGTCGGCGGCCGCACCGGGAGCCACGGGGAGCGCGGGGGCCACCGGCGCGGGAGCGAGGGTGAGGACGCCGGGGGCGGCGTCGGCGGCGTCAGCGGCCGCGTACCCCCCGAGCAGCAGGACCGCGACGGCGGCCGCGGCCGCGGCGACCGGGCCGCGCCGGGACCGCCGCTGCGCCGGAGCCGTCGGCGGGCCGGCCGGGGGTGGCTGGTGCACCGGGGCGGCTCCGGGAGCACCGCCGGTCGGGTCGCCCGTGGAGCTGCTGGTCGTGCTGTCGGGTGGACCTGCCACGGGCTCCTCGTCTCACCGGTCCTGCGTGCGGGACACTAACCGGCAGCCGACCGCGACGAGCGGTCTTCACGCGGGGCGCAGCGCCCCGCCCTGATGTGACGCAGCCGACCAGGAGGTCACCGTGGAGTTCGACGTGACGATCGAGATCCCGCGAGGGTCGCGGAACAAGTACGAGGTCGACCACGTCACCGGGCGCATCAAGCTCGACAGGATGCTCTTCACCGCCACGCGCTACCCGGCCGACTACGGCTTCATCGAGGGGACCCTCGGCGAGGACGGCGACCCGCTCGACGCGCTGGTGCTGCTGGAGGAGCCGACCTTCCCCGGCTGCGTGGTGCGGTGCCGGGCCATCGGCATGTTCCACATGCGCGACGAGGCCGGCGGCGACGACAAGGTCATGTGCATCCCCGCGGGCGACCCGCGCATGGCGCACCTGAAGGACCTCGAGGACATCGGCGAGTTCCACCGCCTCGAGATCCAGCACTTCTTCGAGACCTACAAGGACCTGGAGCCCGGCAAGTCCGTCGAGGGCGCCCACTGGGTCGGCCGCGTCGAGGCCGAGGCGGAGATCGAGAACTCGGTCAAGCGCCTGGCCGACCACGGCGGGCACCTGACCTCGGGCCACGACGCGGGCCAGCGGCCCGACGTGCGGGCGCAGTCGGGCCACTGACCCCACCCGTGGTCACGGGCGGGTGAGCAGCGGCACGAGCTCGGCCAGGTCGCCGACCACGACGGCCGCCCCCGCCGCGCGCAGCGCCGCGGGGGCGGTGTGCTCCTGGTCGGGGGCGCAGTAGGCGTAGACGACGGCTCCCGCGGCCGCACCGGCGGTGACGCCGGCGAGGGAGTCCTCGACCACGGCGGCCCGCGCCGGGTCGACCCCGAGGGTGGCCGCGGCCAGGAGGTAGACGTCGGGCGCGGGCTTGGTGCGGGGCGTCTCCTGGCCGCTGAAGACCCGGTCGCCGAAGTGGTGGCGCAGGCCCGTGATCCCCAGCTGCATCTCGGTCTTGGCGCGGTCCGCACCGGACGCGCAGGCCACCCGGTCGCCGTAGTGGGCAGCGACGGCCGCCACCAGCTCGGGCGCTCCGGCCACGGGCCGCAGGCCGGCGCGCAGGGCGACGTCGCGGCGGGCGCGGAAGCCGGCGAGCCACTCGGCGTCGATGCGGACGCCGGTGTGCTCCTCGATCACGTCGGCCTGGTCCATCACGGCCCGCCCGACGAAGCGCTGGAGCGACTCGCGCGCGTCGAGGGCCCACCCCATCTCGGCGAGCATCCCGCGGAGGACCTCGTTGGTGGTCGCCTCGGAGTCGGCGAGGACGCCGTCGCAGTCGAACAGGACGGCGTCGTGGGGCAGGTCGGTCGGCAGGTCGGTCGGCACGGGGCGACTCTCCCCCACCGGCTCCGGCTCGCGGGTCAGGGCCTCCCCGCCCACGTCATGGAGCTGGCGTACCGCACGGCGGTGGTGCGGACGTCGAGCCCGGTGCGCGGCGCCTCGACCATCTGGCCGCCGCCGGCGTAGATCGCCACGTGGTAGACCGTCGAGGCGTCGTCGGGGTCGGAGCCGTAGAAGATCAGGTCGCCGGGTCGCAGGTCGTCGTAGGAGATCTTGGCGACGGCCCGGTACTGCGACGAGGACGTCCTCGGCAGCGAGGCTCCGGCAGCGCGGTAGGCGGCGGAGGTGAGCCCGGAGCAGTCCCAGCTGTCGGGGCCGGCGGCCCCCCACTCGTAGGGGTCGCCGATCTGCGTGCGGGCCCACTCCAGGGCCGCCTGGCCCTGCGAGGCGCTCGCCGAGGAGCCGCCCGCCGGGACGGGGGCGCGGCCCGACGAGCCACCGGAGGAGCTCGAGGTGCCGGAGGAGCTCGAGGAGCCGGAGCCGGTCCCGCTCGACGAGGAGCCCGCGGAGGTCCTGCCCGGGGAGCCCGACCCTCCTGAGGGCGGCGTCACCGGGGCCGCCGGGCGGCGCGCGCGGTCGGCGCGGGCCTGGGCCTCGGCGCGCTCCCGGGCCTCGGCGGCCAGGCCGTCGGCGCGCTGGGCGGCCAGGGCGGTGCTGATGCCCTGCAGCTGCGCGAGCTGGGCCACGAGGGCGCCGCGCCGCTGCTCGGTGGTGGCGACGAGGGCCGTGGCCGCACCGGCGGCCCGCTGGGCGGTGTCGCGGGCGGCGGTGGCGGCCTCGGCGGCGGCGCGCTGGTCGGCCAGGGCGGCGTCGGACTGGGCCTGCAGGAGCGCAGCGACGGAGTCCGTAGCGCGCAGCTGCTTGTAGGCGCGGTCGGTGCGCTGGCCCACCGCGTCGAGGAGGGAGGCGCGGTCGAGCAGGTCCTGGGGACCGTCGGCGGACAGGAACGCCGAGACCCGGTCGAGGTCCCCGCCGGTGCGGTAGCTGCCGGCGGCGAGGCGTCCGACGGCGGCCCGGGCCTCGTCGGCGCGGACCTGCGCGGCGGTGGCGGCCTCGGCCGTGGACCTGGCGGCCTCGGTGCGCGCCGCGAGCTCCTCGGTGGCTGCGTCGTACGCCTCCGCCGCGACGGCGGCCTGCACCTGGGCGGTGTCGAGGGCGTCGTTCGCCGCGGCGAGCTGGCCCTGCACCGCCTCGACCTGGGAGGCGCCGTCGGCGGCGGCCTGCCGGGCGGCGTCGACCTGCGCCTGGCTGGGGGTGCGCGGGTCGGCCGAGGCGGGCGCCGTCACCGGGTCGAGCCCCGGGGCCACGGCCGTGCCCGAGGTCAGCGCGAGGCAGAGGGCGAGGAGGGCGGGACGGCGCAGGGCGCGGCCCCTCGCTCGAGGCCGCTGACCGGGGTCCGCTTCCGCTGGCTGCACCGCTCAGGCATCGGCTCCCGGGCCGGGTGCCTTGAGCACCCGGCCCGGGAGACCGACCGCCGAGCGCCGGTCAGCGGCTGCTCAGCCGGTGCGCGAGGTGTCGTCGCCCTCGGTGCCGCCCTGCTCCGACACCCGGTTGAAGCGGCCCAGGAGCCCCGCCAGCAGCTCGACGTCGTCATCGGTCCAGCCGCTGAGCATCGCGTGCACGTGGGCCCGGCGGGCGGCGCGCACCTCTTCCACCTGGGCCGCTCCGGCGGCGGTGAGGGTCACCACCTGGGCGCGGGCGTCCTCGGCGTCGCGCGAGCGCTCGATGAGTCCGAGGCGCTCCAGCGTGGCCAGCTGCCGCGAGATCGTGGGCTTGCCGATGCCGAGGTAGGCGGCCAGGTCGGTGGCCCGAGCGCCTCCCTCGAGCGCCACGCGGAGCATCAGGCCGTAGGCCCCGGGCTCCAGGTCTGGGTGGAGCTCCCTGGCCAGCTGGCCGGAGATGCCGCGGGCGCGGCGCAGGAGCACGGCGAGCTCTCGCTCGAGGTGCTCCGCTGGTCCGTGACTCACCATGTCGAAGATCATGTCAGACAACCGTCGCGCGCGACCTCGCCCCTCCCCGGGCACAGTGGGTCCGTGAGCTCCCCCGCCGCTCCCGACGCCCTCGCCGCCGCAGCCGAGAGGTACTCCGCGGCGCTGCCCCCGGGAGCGGTCGTGGAGGTCGACGTCACCCCCTACGACCGCACGGGGGTGCCCACCGCGGCGGCCACCTGGCGCTCGGCGGGCGATCCCCGCCGCGACGGGCACGGCGTCGGCTACGGGACGTCGCCGCTGGCGGCGAGGGTCGGAGCCCTGGGAGAGCTGGCCGAGCACGCCCTGCCCCTCGAGCCCGACCACCGCCCGGACCCGGTGACCGGCTCGTACGCCGAGCTGGTCCGCCGCCGGGGCGCCGACCGGGTCGCAGACCCCCGCACGCTCGTGCTGCCCGCCGGCTGCGACGCCGACCCGCGCGACCCTCTGCTGGAGCGGCCTCTGCTCTGGCTGCCCATGACGCGCTGGGGCACCGGTGAGGAGGTGCTGGTGCCGGCTGAGCTCGCCGCCCCGAGCGGGGCAGCGGGCGGCGAGCCCCCGAGCGGCACCTGGTTGACCACCCCGATCTCGAACGGCATGGGCGCCGGCGAGACCCTCGAGCGGGCCCTCGGCCACGCGATCGGCGAGCTGGTGCAGCGCGACGGCGACACCGTCGACTTCCGCGCCCTCGACAGCGGGGTGGTCGTCGACGAGGCGGGCATCGCCGACGCCGCCACGCTCGCGCTGCTGCAGCGCCTGCGCGGGCTCGGCATCGACCCGGTCGTCAAGCTGGACAGCACCGAGCTCGCCGTCGTCGTGCACGTGGCCGGGCGCGACGACCGGGCGGGCGACCCCGCGGTCCCTCCCGTCGCGGTCAGCGCCGTCGGCGAGGCGGCCCACCCCGACCGCGAGGAGGCCGTCCGCAAGGCGGTCCTGGAGTTCTGCTCCTCCCGCGCGCGGCGCGCCTTCGCGTTCGGCCCCCTGGAGGAGGTCCGGCGGCGCGACCCGGAGCACCTCGCCGCCGAGCTGGCGGTCTCCCTGCCGGAGCAGGAGTCCCGGGCGCTGGAGGCGATGACCGGCTGGACGGCGCGCACGGGCCCCGACCTGGCGCGGCTCCTCGCCCCGACCCTGCTCGGACGGCGCACCTCGGTGTCTTTCACCGACCTGCCGACGAGCCCGCGCGCGGCGTGGGAGACGCCGCAGGCGCTGCTGGAGACGTGGCTGGAGCGGCTGCGCGGCTTCGACGTGCTGTCGCTGGCGTGGACGCGGACCACGCCCGACGGCGAGCCGGTGCACGCCGTCAAGGCCGTGGTGCCGGGCCTGGAGGTGGAGACCCTCTCCTACCTGCGCATCGGCGAGCGGGTGCTGCGCCGGCTGCTCGACCGCGGCAGCGACCTGGTGGGCCTGGGGGCGCCGACGACGGCGGACCAGCTGCCGGTGGTGCTGACCCCTGAGGCGACCGAGCGGGTCGGGGGACCCGCGTGGCTCGACCGCGCCGCCGTGGAGCGGACCGTGGGAGACCTCTACCCGCTCTACCGGGAGCCGACGCGCCACGCGCCGCAACGGCTGGCAGCCGGCCTGGGCTGATCGCAGGCCAGGGGGTGGCCCGGACCCCACCGGTGAGGTTAGCCTTCCCTGCGTGGAGAGCCCCGGGTACCGCACCTTCGCCGTGGAGGTCAGCCGAGTCCAGCGCCTGTGCCCGAGCTTCACCCGCATCACCTTCAGCGGTGACGACCTCCTCGGCTTCGGCGCCTGCGGCGCCGACCAGCGCATCAAGGTCGTGCTCCCCGCGCCGGGCCGCACCGCCGCCGACCTCGTCGCCACCTGCCGGGCGTGGGGCGACGACTGGTACCCGCAGTGGCTCGCGGCCCCCGGCGACCAGCGCCCCCTGCTGCGCACCTACACCGTCCGCGGGGCGCGTCCCTGCCTGGGCGAGGTCGACGTCGACTTCGTGCTCCACGGCGCCTCCCCCGGAGACCACGCCCCCGCCGGTCCGGCCTCCCGCTGGGCGATGACGGCCCGCGCGGGTGACCAGCTCGTGGTCGTCGGCCCGGACCGCCCCGGCACCGGGCGCGCCTGGGGCCGCGAGTGGGCCCCGCCCGAGGGCGGCCGGCTGCTGCTGGCCGGCGACGAGACCGCCGTCCCCGCGGTCTGCGCGGTGCTGGAGGCCCTGGAGCCCGAGGCCGCCCGCCGCACGGTGGCGCTGCTGGAGGTCCCCTGCCCCGAAGACGCGCTCCAGCCGGTCGCCTCCGGCGGTGCTGCGGTGCGCTGGCTGCCGCGCCGCGGTCCGGCCGGCGAGGCCGCGCACGGGTCGCTGCTGGTCGACGCGGTGCGCTCGCTGCTCGACGGCGACGGGCTGGTCGCCCCGGCGCCGCGCCTCCTGACGGACGCCGGCTCCGCCTCCGACGCGGATGCCGACCTCGACGTGCTCTGGGACGTGCCGGAGGCCGTGGGCAGCGGAGACCTGTACGCCTGGGTCGCAGGAGAAGCGTCCGTGGTGCGCGACCTGCGCCGCCTCGTGCGCGCTGCAGGACTGCCCAAGACGTCGCTGGCCGCGATGGGCTACTGGAAGGCCGGTCGCTCCGAGGCCGCCTGACCGGCTCCGCGTGGGTCACGACCGTCACCGGTCGTGGAGGACCCGCACGCGGCACGCCGACCCCATCCGGGTCGACTCCGCCGACCCCGACGACCCGGTGGCCCAGCCCGCACTGATCCTGCTGGCGCTGTTCGACCAGGTGGAACGCACCTGCACCGCCGGGCGCCACCCACCGCCCGCGCAGTGGCCACCGCCGAGGGGCGCCACGTCGGCCCGGCCCGGCGTCGTCGACCCCGACCGGCTCGCCTGCGCGGTAGACCTGCACGCCGGCGAGGGCTGCACCGTCGCCGAGATCGTCGCCAAGACCGGGATCACCCGCACCAGCCCGTACCGGCACGTGCCGCCGCGGCCGGCCGTCGCACTGACCGCCGCTCTCCGCTGAAGAGGTCGTTGCAGACCTGGTGGCCTGTGATGCGCCGTCGCCGATGTCGAGAGGCGCCCGCTCCACTGCGTCCACCCTGGTACGACGCCCCTCGACCGGGCCGGAGATCGGACGGGCCGAGGCCGCAGGCTCGCCAGCGCGGCTGCGGCCGGAGAGGGCAGGGCGGAGCGGCCTACCCCCCGAAGGCGGCGGGGCGCACCGGTTCGGCGGCCGGGCCCGCGGCCCACAGGGGGCTGTCAGGGCCCTCGAGGGGCTCCCCCGCCCACGTCAGTGCGGTCCAGCCGCCCTGCGGGTCGCCCTCGACGACCACCAGGCCGGTGTTGAACAGCGGGTGCGACGAGGCGAAGTCGGCGCTGACCTGCGTGCGGGCCGCCACCCAGCCGCGGATGGCGGCGCCGTGGCTCACCACGAGAGCCGTACCGCCGTCGGGCAGGGACGCGGCGACGGCGGCCACGCCGTCGTCCAGCCGGGCGAGGGCGGTGCGCCCGTCCTCGGCGCCCGGGAGGTGCGCGTCCAGGTCGCCCCGGGCCCACGTGAACGTGGTCGTCAGGTAGGCCAGGACGTCGTCGTCGTCCCCCGACATCTCCAGGTCTCCGGCCTCGAGCTCGCGCAGGCCGTCGTGCACCCGGACCTCCAGGCCGCGCGCCCGCGCCAGCGGGCCGGCCGTCAGCTGCGTGCGGACGGCGGTGGAGGCCCACACGGCGTCGACCTGCTCGTGGGCGAGCGCGTCGACGAGGGCGCGGGCCTGCTCCTCGCCGAGATCGGTGAGCCCGGGACCGGGGACCCGCGTGTCGAGGACGCGGAGCACGTTGGACGGGGTCTGGCCGTGGCGGACGAGCAGGAGCCTCACGCCTCGATCTTGCCCGCCCCCCGCCCGGCGTGCGCCGCCCGGGCCGCCTCGACCTCGCCGACGGAGCCCTCGAGCACCTCGACGAGGTCGCGCAGGCGCACCGCGATGCGGCGCCCGAGCGGGGTGAGGGCGTACTCGACGCGCGGGGGTGCGGTGCTGACGACGTCGCGCACGACCACCCCGTCGCGCTCCAGCGCCTGGAGGGTCTGGGACAGCATCTTCTCGCTGACGCCGTCGACCCGGCGGCGCAGCGCGCCGAACCTGGCGGTGCCGTCCGCGAGGGCCAGGACGGCCAACGACCCCCAGCGGCCGGTGACGTCGGCGAGCAGGGAGCGGGAGGTGCAGGCGCGGGCGAAGACGTCGGCCACCAGGGCGTCGTCGGGCTCGGTCGGCACCTGGTCAGCCTACCGCCGCGGCAGAGGTACGCTGCGTTTCCGTAAGCGCTCACTTTTCGTAAGCACATCTGGAGGCCTGACATGACCACGTACGCCGTCACCGGAGCCACCGGCCAGCTCGGCCGGCTCGTCGTCACCGAGCTGCTCGGCCGGGGCACCTCCCCCGCCGACGTGGTGGCGCTGGTCCGCTCCCCGCAGAAGGCCTCCGACCTCGCCGCGCAGGGCGTCACCGTTCGCGAGGCCGACTACGACCGCCCGGAGACCCTCGCCCCGGCCCTGGCGGGCGTCGACGCCCTGCTGCTCGTCTCCGGCAGCGACATCGGGCAGCGCGAGCGCCAGCACCGCGCCGTCGTCGACGCCTCCGTCGCCGCGGGCGTGCAGCGCGTCGTCTACACCTCGGTGCTGCGCGCCGACAGCACCGAGCTGCCCGTGGCCCCCGAGCACGTGGTCACCGAGGAGCTGCTGCGCGCCTCCGGCCTGCCCACCACCGTGCTGCGCAACGGCTGGTACACCGAGAACTACGCCTCGACCCTCGACCAGGCCCGGGCCACCGGCACCGTCACCAGCGCCACCCAGGGCGCCCCGATCGCGGCCGCCGCCCGCGCCGACTACGCCGCGGCCGCGGCCGGGGCCCTGCTCGACCCGTCGACGGCGGGCCGCACCTACGAGCTCGGCGGCACCCCGTTCACCTACGACGACCTCGCCACCGCCCTCGCGGAGGTTCTGGGTCGCGAGGTCCGGCACCAGCGCGTGAGCGCCGACGAGCTGGCAGCGGGCCTGCGCGCCGCGGGGCTCGACGAGGGCCTGGTGGGCTTCCTCGTGGCCGTCGACACCGCCACCGCCCGCGGTGCGCTCGACACCGACCCGGGGCCCCTGGCCGAGCTGGCCGGGCGCCCCAGCACCCCGCTGCTCGACGTGCTGCGCGCCGCCGCGCGGGGCTGACGCCCCCCGTTCAGGTGCTGGTCGCCCGCAGGTAGGTGACGGCGGCCAGCACCCGGCGGTGGTCCGAGGTCGAGGGCGGCAGCCCGAGCTTGGTGAAGATGTTCGCCACGTGCTTCTCCACCGCCCCCTCGCTCACCACCAGGGCCTCGCGGATCGCGGTGTTGGAGCGCCCCTCGGCCACCAGCGCCAGCACCTCGCGCTCGCGCGGGGTCAGGGCCGCGAGGGGGTCGTCGGGGCGCCGCCGCGCCAGCAGCTGCGCCACCACTTCTGGGTCGAGGGCCGTCCCACCACCGGCGACGGCGTCCAGCGCCCGCGCCAGCGCGTCGAGGTCGGCCACCCGGTCCTTGAGGAGGTACGCCACCCCGCCGCGCCCGTCGCCCAGGAGGTCGGCCGCGTAGGAGGCCTCCACGTACTGCGACAGGACGACGACGGCCAGCCCCGGCTGGCGTCGCCGGGCCTCCACGGCGGCGCGGAGCCCGTCGTCGGTGTGGTCGGGGGGCATCCGCACGTCGACGACGGCGACGTCGGGGGTGTGCTCGGCCACGGCGAGGAGCAGCGAGGGGGCGTCACCCACCGCCGCCACCACCTCGTGGCCGGCCTCGGCGAGCAGCCGCACCAGGCCCTCGCGCAGGAGCACCGAGTCCTCGGCCAGCACCACCCTCACGACCCCGATGCTCCCAGACCCCTCCCACCCCGGGGGGTCAGCGCAGGGGGAGGCGGGCCTCCACGACGGTCGGGCCGCCGGCGGGGCTGGCGACGGTGAGCGCACCGTCCACCGACTCCGCGCGGGCCCTCAGGCCGCGCAGCCCGGTGCCCGCAGCGCTCTCCGGGTCGGCACCACCGGGGCCGTCGTCCTCCACGCGCACCACCAGCCACGTCGCCTCGGGCTGCGGCTCACCGCGCAGGTCGACCACCACGGCGCGCGCCCCGCTGTGCTTGGCGGCGTTGGTCAGCGCCTCCGCGACCACGAAGTACGCGGTGCGCTCCACGGCGCTGGGCAGCCGGCGCCCCGCCAGCGAGGGGCCGAGGTCGGCCCGGACCACCGCGGGCACGGCGCTGCGGGAGGCCAGCGACTCCACCGCCGCCACCAGGCCCCGGTCGACCAGGACCGGCGGGGCGATCCCGCGGGACAGGGCGCGCAGCTCGGCCAGGGCCTCCTGCGCCTGCTGGCGGGCCTCACCGAGCGCGCTGGTGGCGGCCTCCGCGTCACCCGCGGCCAGGCGGCGCTGGGTGGCGGCGAGGTCCATCTCCAGGCGCACCAGGCGCTGCTGCGGACCGTCGTGCAGGTCGCGCTCCAGCGACCGCAGGGCGGCGGCCTCGGCGTCGGAGGCCGCGGCGCGGGTGGCGGTCAGCACCTCGACGCGCTGGGCCAGGGCCCGCACCGAGGAGTTGCCGATGGTGCCGCGGGCGAAGGCCGCGTGCGCGAACGCGAGGCCGCGAGCGACCGGGACGAGGGTGACCAGCAGGACGACGCCGACCACGACCTGCCCGGCGACGGGGAGCCCCGTGATGCCGGCGACCGTGATGCTCCCCCGGCCGGCAGCGGCCTCGGCGCGCTCGCCCCACGCCCAGTAGCTGACCCCGGCCAGACCGGTGACGAGCCAGGTGACGGTGATGGACCAGGTCAGGGTGGCGAGGGCGACGGCGATGGCCCCGTGCAGGAGGTCGAGCCAGAGCTGGCCGTCGCGCAGCCAGTCCCACCAGCGCCACCAGCGGCCGGTGCGGTTCGGGGCGGGCGGGGTCAGGGGCGAGCCGGCCGGGGCCGGCGCGGGGATGCGCTCACCGGTCCAGGAGAGGCGGAACCGCTCCAGGTGGGCGAACCCGCGGGCGCACGCCAGCGTCGCCAGGAGCACGAGCAGGGCGACGGGCAGCAGCACCACGGTGCTGGCGAGCCCGGTGACGAGGCTGGAGAGCACCCAGCCGACGACCGCCGAGGCGACGGCGACGGGGAGGCCGGTGAGCAGGTAGAGCAGGTCACCGGGAGTCCTGCGGAGCCAGCCCAGCGGGGAGGCGGAGCGGCCGGGCGCGGGGCCCGCCGGAGGCGGCGGGGGCGGCGTCACGGCCGCGGTGCCGGAGGGAGGGAGGGGGACGGTGCCGGTCGCTGCGGACATGTCGTCGAGCCTGGTCTCCGGGGGGCCACGTTCCCAGGGTGCTCCCCGGCGTCTGCGGGGTGGGGCCAGCCCCACCCCGCCCCGGACGCCATCCCCCGCCGTCCTTGCCGGTCACCGTCCCCGTCACCCCAGGGCGAACCGCTGCAGGTCTCCCGCGTAGGGCTTGGCCGGCGGGCGGGCGTACTCCCCCCGCCGGCTGGTGGACAGGCCCGCCAGCACCAGCGCCTGCGCCATCCCGACGGCCGCGGCCACGCCGTCGACGACGGGCACGCCGAGCTCGGCGGACAGCGACGGCGCGAGGTCGGTCATCCCGGCGCAGCCGAGGACGACGACGTCGCTGCCGTCGTCGTCCAGCGCCCTCGCGCACGCAGCGGCGATCGTGGCGCGGGCGAGGGGGTCGGTCTCCAGCTCCAGGACCGGGACCTCGCACGCGTGGACGCCGGCGCAGTGCTCCCCGAAGCCGTAGCGGACCGCCAGCTCGCGCGCTCGCGCCGTGGTGCGCCCGAGGGTGGTGACCACGCTGAAGGTGCGTCCGACCAGCACCGCGGCGTGCATGGCGGCCTCGGCGACGCCCAGGACGGGCCCGGCCGCCACCTCGCGGCAGGCGTCGAGCCCCGGGTCGCCGAAGCAGGCGACCACGTGGGCGTCGGCGCCGCTGGCGCTGCCCTCGAGCACGGCCTCCAGGAGGCCGGGGACGGCGAGCGCCTCGTCGTAGTGGCTCTCGATGCTGGCCGGGCCGGAGCGGGACGTGACGGCGCGCACGGTGGTGCCCGGGCCGGCGGCGGCCCGGGCACCCTCCGCGACGAGCGCCGTCATGGACCCCGTGGTGTTGGGGTTGACGACGTCGACGATCACCGGACGTCGACCACCGCGGGCGCTGCGGGGCGCGCGTCGTGGGTGGTGCCGTCGGTGAGGTCGGGCTCGGCCTCGGCCAGGGCCACCGCCGCCAGCGTGGGCGAGCCGGGGCGCAGCGCGAGGGCGCGGTAGACCACCAGGCCCAGGCCGCAGCCGATGAACCACGACCAGTCGCTGACCCAGAGGCCCTGCCCGAGTAGGCGGGGCAGCAGCACCGAGGCGATGGCGACCGCTCCGGCGGCCGCCGTGGCGGTGACGGCGTCGGGGTTGTAGCCGCCCCGGTACCAGTAGGCGCCGCGGTCGCTCATGGAGTACATGGCGTCGACGGCGATGCGCTGGCGGCGGACCAGGTAGTAGTCGGCGATGAGCACGCCGAAGAGCGGGCCGATCAGCGCACCGAGGATGCCGAGGGTGTAGTGGATGGCGGTGTCGTTGGCGTACCAGTTCCACGGCGTGAGCAGGACCGAGCCGACGGCGGCGATCATGCCGCCGGCGCGCCACGAGATCTTCTGGGGGCTGACGTTGGAGAAGTCGAACGCCGGCGCGATGAAGTTGGCGACGATGTTGATGCCGATCGTGGCGGTGGTGAAGGTGACGGCACCCAGGACCACGGCGAAGGTCGAGTCGATCTGGGCGACGGTCTCCACCGGGTCGGTGATGAGGCGGCCGTACACGGGCAGCGTCGCGGCGGCCGTCAGCACGGTGAGCAGCGAGAACAGCACGAAGTTCACCGGCAGGCCGAGGAAGTTGCCCCGCTTCACGGCCTTGAAGGAGTGCGCGTAGCGGGAGAAGTCGCCGAAGTTGAGCATCGGGCCGGAGAAGTAGGCGACCACCAGGGCCGTCGCGGAGAGCATCGTGCCGAGCTGCTGCAGCGGGGTCAGGGACACCTCGGACAGCGTCAGGGAGACGGCGAAGTCGGCCTCGACCAGCAGGTAGCCGCACAGCACGAACATCACGACGTAGACCGCGGGCCCGCAGACGTCGATGAACCTCCGGATGGCCTCCATGCCGCGCCAGAACACCGCCGCCTGCACCGCCCAGAGGAAGGCGTAGGTGGCGCAGCCGAGCAGGCTGAGGCCCAGGAACCCGTGCTGGGAGGCGTCGGCGTAGGGCGCGAGGCCCGGCCAGAGGCGGATGAGGACGACGTCGAGCGCCGCCGAGGCGAGGTAGGTCTGGATGCCGTACCAGGCCACGGCGATGGCACCGCGCACGATCGCGGGGAGGTTCGCGCCCCTGACGCCGAAGACCGCCCGGTTCACCACGGCGTAGGGCACCCCGGTGACCTGGCTCGGCTTGGCGACGAGGTTGCACAGGGCGTAGACGATCGTGATGCCGGCGATCAGCGCCACGAAGACCTGCCAGCTCGCCAGGCCCAGCGCGAACAGGCTGCCCGCCGTCACGTACCCGCCGACGCTGTGCACGTCGGACATCCAGAAGGCGAAGAGGTTGTACGAGCCCCACCTCTGCCGGCGCAGCGGAGCGAGGTCGGCGTTGGTCAGGCGCGGGTCGTAGCCCGGCTTGACGAGGGCGTCGCCGGCGGCGCCGTGCGCGGCGAGCGGGGCGGGGGTCGCGTCGACGACGACCGCCGGCGGAGCTCCGCCGGCGGTCGTCGAGCGCGTGGTGAGGTCGGGCACGGGGGGGGCTCCTCGCGGTGGGGTTCCTGCGTGGCTGGTGCTGGGTGTCGACGCTAGGAAGCCCGTGTTGCGCCTGAGTTGCCGTCGTCGTATATCTCCGGGCGGCTCACTCGTCGTCGAGGGGGGCGCCGGCCACGACGTCCTGGAGGTGGCGGTGGTGCTCGGCCGCCACCTCCAGCAGCGCCTCGGCGTCGCGCGCGGCGAACGCCTCCAGCATGGCGGCGTGCTCGGTGTGCAGGTGCTCGCGGGCCAGCAGCGTCGACCAGCGCATCGGCTGCTCCGGCTCGGTGAGGTTCCAGGCCTGCTCGACCACGCCCAGCAGCCGGGGCATCGCGGACGGCGCCATCAGCGCCAGGTGGAAGGCGCGGCTGTGCTGGTGGTAGGCCCGCAGGTCGCCCTCGCTGAGGGCCTGGCGCAGCGCCGCGAGCACCGTCCGGGCCGAGGAGACGTGGTCGTCGGCCACGCGGGGGGCCGCGGCGCGCAGGGCGGCCGCCTCCAGCGCGCCCCGGACCACGTAGAGCTCGGAGAGCTCCCCGCGGGACAGCCGCGCCACCGCGTAGCCGGCGTGGGCGCGGTGGACCACCAGCCCCTCCCCCACGAGGACCTGCAGCGCCTCGCGCACGGGGATGGGACTCACCCCGAAGGCCTCGGCCACCTCCCGCAGCGGGATGGCGCAGCCGGGGCCGGCGTCACCGGACAGGACGGCGCGCCGCAGCTCGGCCAGGACCTCCCGGGCCGGCTGGCGGCCCGTCGGCGCCCGCAGGCGCGCGACGAGGGGTGAGGGGTGCCGCACCGGCGCAGGCTAGGTCCGGTGCCGCACCCGCAGGGGGTCGCGAGCCCGATCCGCCGGCACCAGAAGACCCCCCGCCGCTGCCGCGACGAGGGGTCTGGTGGAGCCGCCTCGGGGAATCGAACCCCGGACCTATTCATTACGAGTGAATCGCTCTGCCGACTGAGCTAAGGCGGCGCGCACGACGGCGAGCGCCGTGCAGCGCGCCCACCATACCCGGCGCGCCCGCCCGGACACGCCGGACTCCTCAAGACCCCGGCGCGGCGCGCCGTTGGGGTGGCATGCGCGACGGTGCGACGACCCTCCAGACCACCCCCGGCACTGCGGACCTGCCCGCGGGCCCGCCCCCGGGCCCCCGCTCGGCGGGACTGCCCCCCACCGCCCCGCTGCTGCGCCGGGCGCCCCGGGTGCGCCGCGTGGTGGACCTGGAGGCGCGCTCCGTGGTCGACCTGACCGTCGGCCCGACCCCGGGCGCGCCTCTCGCGGTGGTGCCCGACGAGAGCGGGCTGAGCATCCAGGACCGCGTCCGCCTGCGCGCCCAGGAGGCCGCTGCGGGCGCCTGAACCCCCGCCTCCGTCGTCGACGTCCGCGGACGACCTCGCTCCGCGGTGAGGGGACGGGCCCTCAGCTGGCGCAGGTGGCTCCCTGGCCCGGCAGCACGCCGCCCACCAGGTAGCTGTCGACGGCGGCGTCGACGCACGCCGAGCCCCGCCGGTAGGCGGTGTGCCCCTCGCCCTGCCAGGTCAGCAGCCGGCTGCCCGTCAGCTGCGCGGCGAGCGACTGGGCCCACACGTACGGGGTGGCCGGGTCGTTGGTGGTGCCGACGACCAGGGACGGCGCCGCTCCCTCGGCGGAGACCGGACCGGGGGCGCGCGTGGGGGCGACGGGCCACACCGAGCACTGCAGCGCGCCGTAGCTCAGCGACCTGCCGAACGTCGGTGACCGCTGCTCCAGCTGGGCGGCCTCGGCTGCCATGGCCTCGGGGCTCGCGTCGACGGGGCGGTCGAGGCAGTTGACGGCCGTGAACGCCTCGAGCAGGTTGGAGCTGTACTGCCCGCTGGGCAGGCGCCCGGCGTAGGCGTCGGCCAGCTGCAGCAGCGGCGACCCGTCACCGGACTCCGCGGCCGCGGTGGCGCGGTCGAGGTAGGGCCAGCTGGTCTGGTTGTACAGCGTGGCCACCACGCCCTGGAACGCCAGCGGCGCCGTCACCGGACGCGCGGGGTCCGACGTGGCCAGGGGGCGCTCGCGCGCGCCGTCCAGGACCGCGCGGACGCGCTCGACGACGGCGTCGGCGGTGTCGCCCAGCTCGCAGCCGGAGCGCTGGGGGCAGTCGGCGGCGTAGGCCCGCAGCGCCTGCTCGAGGCCCTGGGCCTGGACCAGGGTGACGTCGCTGGAGCTCGAGGCGGGGTCGAGGGCCCCGTCGAGCACCAGGCGCCCCACGCGCTGGGGGAACTCCTGCGCGTACACCGCCCCGAGCATCGTGCCGTAGGACTTGCCCAGGTAGTCCAGGCGCTCGGAGCCCACCACGGCGCGCAGCACGTCGAGGTCGCGGGCGGCGTCGACGGTGCCCAGGTGGCCCAGGAGCAGACCGGCGTCGACCTCGCACCCCTCGGCGAAGGCCTCGTCCTGCGCCGTGGCCTCCGCGAGGCCCTCCGGCGTGCTGGCGTCCGTGGTGGCGGCGCGGTAGGCGTCGAACTCGGCGTCCGGCAGGCAGTCGACGGGCTGGGAGGCCCCGGTGCCGCGCGGGTCGAACCCGACGACGTCGTAGCGGGCGGCGACGGCGTCGGAGACGACCGCCTGGCTCCCGCCGCGCAGCCACGCCACCCCCGAGGCCCCGGGCCCTCCGGGGTTCACCAGCAGCGCCCCGAGGCGCTCGGAGGAGTCCGTGGCCGGCTGGCGGGCGACGGCGATGCCGACCTCGTCGCGGTCGGGGGTCGACCAGTCGACGGGCACCTGGACCGTGGCGCACTCCAGCCCGCCGCCGCAGTCGGCCCACGCGGGGCTCTGCCCGTAGAAGCGCGCGAGGGCGGGGTCGGAGGCCGCCTCGCCCGGGGCGCTGACGCCCGTGCTGGGCGCCGGGAGGGTGGTGGGGGCGCCGCCGCTGGGCTGCGGCGGACCGCTGCAGCCGGTGACCAGCACGGCGGCGGCGGCCAGGAGGCAGGCGAGCGCCGACCGCGCCCGCGGACGGCGCTGCGGCCCGCTCACGGGCGCAGCGCCAGGGCCATGGCCTCGACGGCGAGCAGGGGGTTGACGTTGGCGGCGATGCGGGTGCGCGCCCTGCCGACCGCGTCGAGGCGGGCGAGGGTCTGCTCGGGAGCGGTCCGGCGCGCCATCGCTGCGACCTCGGTGGCCAGCTCGGCGTTCACCAGCTCGACGGTGGCACCCAGCTGCACCACGAGCACGTCTCGGTACAGCGAGGACAGGTCGACCAGGGAGCGGTCGAGCGCGTCGCGCCTGGACCGGGTGGCCCGCTTCTTCTGGTCGTCCTCCAGGGCGCGCACCTGCGAGCGCAGCGCGGGCGGGAGGGCCCCGGCCGCCTCGGCGCCCAGCGAGCGGAGCAGCGCCGCGCGCTCCGCCGCGTCGCGCTCGGCCGTCGCGGCCGCGGCCTCCTCCGACGCGACCTCGACCAGCTCGCCCGCGCGCACCACGGCATCCCCCACGCCCGTCACCTCGAGCGCCAGCTGCAGCACCTGCCGGCGCCGCAGCCGCGCTCCCTCGTCACGCGCCAGGCGACGTGCGAGGCCGACGTGGCTCTGCGCGGCGCGCGCTGCGTGAGCCGCCATCGTCGGGTCGATCCCGTCGCGGCGCACCAGGAGCGCGGCGACGTCGTCGACGGACGGCACCCTCAGGCGCACCGGGCGGCACCGCGACTGGATGGTGGTGACCATGTCCTCGGGGCTCGGGGCGCACAGCAGCCAGACCGTGCGCGGCGGCGGCTCCTCGATCGACTTCAGGAGCGTGTTGACGCTGTGCTCGGTGAAGCGGTCGGCGTCCTCCACGAGCACCACCCTCCACGGTCCGGAGGACGGACGGCGCGCGGCGCGCTGGACGAGGACGCGGACGTCGTCGACGCCGATGCTCAGCTTCTCGGTGGCGACCACCTGCACGTCGGCGTGGGTGCCCGCCAGCACCGTGCGGCAGGCGTGGCAGCGGCCGCAGCCCGGCTCGCCGACACGCTCGCACTGCAGGGCCGCGGCGAAGGCGCGCGCCGCTGTCGACCGCCCCGACCCCGGCGGGCCGGTGAAGAGCCAGGCGTGGGTCATGGCGGCGGGGTCCTGCGCGGCGCCTCGGAGCTGGGCCACCACCTCGGGCTGCCCGGCGACGTCGTCCCAGACGCTCACCGGCCGGCGTCCCAGCCGTCGGCGGGGTCGTCGAGGGGGCGCGCGGGGGCCGCTGCGGGGGCTGCGGGGGCCTGCGCCGCCCGGCCCGGCTGGGCTCCACGGCGGCGGTCGAGGTGCGGCGGGGGCGGCAGCAGCGGGTCGAGCCCCTGGCGCACCTGCTCCGCGACCACCTCCACCGCGGCGCCGGCGTCGACCACGAGGTAGCGGCGGCGGCTGCGCCGGGCGATCTCGCGGAACCGCTCGCGGACGGCGGCGTGGAACTCCGCCGGCTCGCGCTCGAGCCGGTCGAGGTCGGAGCCGAGGCGCCCGCGGGCGCGGGCCGGGTCGAGGTCGAGCAGGACGGTCACGTCGGGCAGCAGGTCCTCGGTGCCCCACATCGACAGCGAGGCGACCTCGTCGCCGTCGAGGTGGCGGCCCGCGCCCTGGTAGGCGACGGAGGAGTCGACGTAGCGGTCGGTGACCACCACCGCACCCCGGGCCAGGGCGGGCCTGACCACGGTCGCGACGTGGTGGGCGCGGTCGGCCGCGTAGAGCAGGGCCTCGGCGCGCGGAGCCACGTCACCTCCGTGCAGCAGCAGCTCGCGGATCCGCAGGCCGAGCTCGGTGGCCCCGGGCTCGCGGGTGAGCACCACCTCGCGCCCCTGCTCGCGGAGCCGCTCGGCGAGCAGCCGCGCCTGGGTGCTCTTGCCGGCGCCGTCACCGCCCTCGAGGGCCACGAAGAAGCCCGGGCCGGAGCGGCGTCGCTCGGGCCGCGCGGTGGCGCGCAGCCGCCAGGCCCGGGCGAGGTCGTCGCGCAGCGGACCCGCCTGCCCGTCGTCGAGCACGCGGTAGGCGGCCAGCCCGATGCTGGTGGCGAGCACCGCGGCGACCAGCAGCGTCAGGGCCGCGCCGTTGTAGGTCACGCCCGCGTCGTCGGTGATGTCGATGCGGTGCGTGCCGAAGAGGGCCGCGAGCGCCGGCGCGAGGGCCAGGACGCCGACGAGGACCACGCGGGCCGACGACTGGACGAACGCGAAGGTGCGGCCGCGCACCTCGTCGGCCACCTCCAGGCCGAGCAGCGTGTAGCCGGTCACCCAGGCGACGCCGCCGCAGGCGCCGACCACCACCGACAGCGCCGCGACGATGACGATGTTGGGCACGAGCGCCAGCGGGAACAGCGCCAGGCCCGCCAGCACCAGGGACAGGGCGAACAACCGCCAGCGCGGCAGGGCGGCCAGCACCCGCGGGCCCGTCCACATGCCGAGGGCGAGCCCGGTGAAGACGGCGGCGAACAGGACGCCGTAGCCGGGGTCGCCGGCGCCCAGGTCCTCCACGAAGGTCCGGGCGACGCCGATGACGAACCCACCGGCGGCGAAGGCGCCCAGCATGCCGACCACGAGGCCGCGCACGAGGGGCGTCACCCAGACGTAGCGCCAGCCGTCGAGGATGCTCCGGCCCACACCGAGGGGCTCCTGACCGTCGTCGGTGGTCGCGGCGGTGGGGCGCGGGGGGATGACGAGGCCCGCCACCACGAGGGCGGCCACCAGGTAGGTGACCCCGTTGCCGTAGAGCGACAGCGAGACGCCGTCGAGGCCGCCGGGCAGCACGGGGTTGAGCAGCGAGAGGCCGCTGAAGAGGAGGGCGGCCACCGGCGCGGTGCCGTAGGTGACCACCAGCGTGAGCTGGTTGGCCGCCTCCAGGCTCCTGCGGGGCACCAGGTTGGGGACCGTCGCGTCCTTGGCGGGGGTCCAGAACAGCCCGACGACCTCGATCAGGACCGTGGCGACCAGCAGCCACCACAGCTCACCGACGAGCGGGATCGTGATGAACAGCAGGCCGCGGAGCACGTCGCCCACGACCATCGTGGTCTTGCGGTCCCACCGGTCGGCGACGACCCCGGCGAGCGGGCCGAAGACGATGGCCGGGGCCAGGCGCAGGACGAGCACGCCGGCCACGGCGAGGTTGGCGGCGGCGTAGTCCTCCAGGCCGCCGCCCTCCGCCGTGCCGCCCGACAGGCTGACGGCGAGCGCCGTGGTGGCGAGCAGGCCGAGCCAGTCACCGAGGCTCGACAGCCCCAGGCACCACCACAGCTGCCGGAACGGCTTGATGGCGAGCACGGCGCGCACGCCGTGGTCGGGCTCGACCTGCGCGGCGGCGCCGCCCGGCACCGCTGCGTCCGTCACCGCAGCAGGGTAGCCGCGCCGACCGCTGCCGGCGGCACCGTCCACAGCCGAACGGGCGCGGGCGCCACGCCGGTGCGGTCGGGCGCTCAGGCGGTCAGCGGGTAGACCGCCACCGGCGTGGTGGTGGGGCTCTCGCTCCCGCCGGCCGGCTCGAGGGTCACCGCGACCGCTTCGGCCCCGTCCACCGCCCCGGAGAGCACGGCGGCCGAGCCCGTGTCGGAGAAGGTCCCCGCCGGGCGGGCCGCGTCACCCGCGACGAACCAGAGCTGCCACGTGCGCCCCGAGGGGGCGTCCTCGACACCGGTCGGCACCAGCACGGCCTCCCCCAGCGAGCGCGACACCATGACGCGGCTGCCGCCCCAGCCGTCGGCGCCGCCCTGGGCGTCCACCACCTGGGCGTCCGGCGCCCCCGCCACCTCGGTCATCGCCTGCGCCACCTGCTGGGCGGCCCGCGCCTCGTCGCGCCACTGCAGGGCGGCGTACCCGGTGACCGCAGCACCGGCCACCACCACGGCCGCGGCGGCCGCGGCCAGGCCCTGCAGCCAGCGGCGGGGGGCCCGGCGGCCGGTGGCACCGCCGCTGCGCGCGGCGGAGGGCCGGTCGTCGGCCGCGTGCTGCGCGCGGCGGCGGGACAGCTCGTCGACGGGCGCGGCGGCGGGCTCGGCGGCGGGCGCCGACACCGCCGCACCGGGGGCGAGGGGCGCGGGGAGGGCGGGCAGCTGGGGGACGTCGTCGAGCGCCGCCATCACCCGGGCCCGCAGGGCCGCCGACGGCGGCTCGGCGGGCTCGCCGGCCACGGCGGCCGCCATCGCCTCGCGCACCTCGACGAGCTCCTCGCGGCACTCGGCGCACCCGCGCAGGTGGGCCTCGGCGGCCGCCGCCTCCTGGGGGTCGAGGGCGTCGACGGCGTAGAGGGGCGTCAGGCCGTGCACCCCGTCGTCGTACCCGCTCACGTCGCCACCTCCGCTCGTCTCGTCTCCCGGACCCGTCCGGCTCATGATGCGCTCCCGGCCGCGGGCTCCCCGCGCGCCAGGTCGACCCGCAACCGCTGCAGGCCGTCGCGCAGCCGGGTCTTCACCGTGGGCACGGGCACCCCCAGCTGAGCGGAGATCTCCGTGGACGTCCGGCCACCCCAGTACGCCATCACCACGGCCTCGCGCTGCAGCTCGGTCAGCCCCGTGAGCGCCTTCCGCACCCGGGACTCGTCCTCGTGCTGGAGCACCTGCTCGGACACCTCGTCGTACTCCACGCGGCCCTCGCCCGCCACGACGCGGTCCTCGCGGTCCTCGCGGGCGCGCACCGAGCGCACCCTGTCGACGGCGCGGCGGTGGCCGATGGTGGTGGCCCACGCGGCCACCGACCCTGCGGACGGGTCGTACCGGGTGGCCTGCCGCCAGACCTCCAGCAGCACCTCCTGCGTGACCTCCTCGGCCATGGAGGGGTTGCGCAGCACCGCTCGCGTCACGGCCAGGACCTTCGGCGCCACGGCGTCGTAGACCTCGCCGAAGGCGTCGCGGTCGCCGGCGGCGACCCTCGCCATCGACGCGGCGAGGGGGTCGACGGCGCGCTCGCGGTCCGCACCGGTCCCACCTCCCCCGCTCACCGCGCCACCTCGGCGCTCTCAGGACGTGTTCGGTCCTGTGGGGGTCGCGGATGGGGGCCGATCGGGTGGACCACGCTCGCGACCGTAACCGCTGGGTGCTCCTCGGCGCGCGCGATGGTGATCAGCCCTTGCGCGCCGCCCCGGCGCTCTTCGCCGCGGGCTTCCTCGCCGCCGGCTTGCGCGCGGCGGGCTTCTTGGCGCCCTTGGTGGCGGGGCCCTTGGCGCGCTTCTCGGCGAGCAGCTCCGCCGCCCGCTCGATCGTCACGGACTCGACGGAGTCGGCGGTGCGCAGGGTCGCGTTCGTGGTGCCGTCGGTGACGTAGGGGCCGAAGCGCCCCTCCTTGACGACGACGGGCGCGCCGCTCGCGGGGTCGGTGCCCAGCTCGCGCAGGGGCGCCGCCGCCGCGCGGCCGCCGCGGCCCCGCTTGGGCTCGGCGTACAGGGCCAGGGCCTGGTCGAGCGTGACGTCGAAGAGCTGGTCCTCGCTGGTGAGCGACCGCGAGTCGGTGCCCTTCTTCAGGTACGGCCCGTAGCGGCCGTTCTGCGCGGTGATCTCCTCACCGGTGGCGGGGTCGGTGCCCACCAGGCGCGGCAGCGACAGCAGGCGCAGCGCGTCGTCGAGGGTGACGGTCTGCAGCTGCATGCTCTTGAACAGCGACCCGGTGCGCGGCTTGGCGCTCTTGGGCGCGCCGTCCTCCAGCACCTCGGTGACGTACGGGCCGAACCGGCCGGCGCGGACCACCACGGTGCGGCCGGTGGCCGGGTCGGTGCCGAGCTCGCGGTCGCCGTCGCCGGCGGCCTCGAGCAGCTCGCGCGCCTTGGCGGGCGTGAGCTCGTCGGGGGCGAGGTCGTCGGGCACGGGCGCGCGCTGCGGGTCGGAGCCCTCCGGGGAGCCCTCGGCGGGGGGCAGCTCCAGGTAGGGCCCGTAGCGCCCCACGCGCAGGGTGATGCCCTCGCCGACGTCGAGGGAGTTGATGCCGCGGGCGTCGATGTCGCCCAGGTCGTCGACCAGGGGCTTCAGGCCCGTGCGGGCACCCGGCGCGCCCGGGCCCGAGCCGGTGCCCGCACCGGCGGAGGCGGCGGTGCCGCCCTCGGCGCCGAAGTAGAACCTGCTCAGCCAGGCGCGGCGGTCCTCGGACCCGCCGGCGATCCTGTCGAGGTCGTCCTCCATCTCGGCGGTGAAGTCGTAGTCGACGAGGTGGTCGAAGTGGTCCTCGAGCAGCCTGATGACGGCGAACGCCAGCCAGCTGGGCACGAGGGCGCTGCCCCGGCGCCAGACGTACCCGCGGTCGGAGATCGTGGCGATGGTGGCGGCGTAGGTGGAGGGGCGGCCGATGCCGCGCTCCTCCAGCGCCTTCACCAGGCTCGCCTCGGTGTAGCGCGGCGGCGGGGAGGTCTCGTGGCCGTCCGCGGAGGCGTCGAGGACGTCGACGCGCTGGCCCTGGACGAGCTCGGGCAGGCGGCGCTCGGCGTCGCCGCCACCGGAGTGCCGCTCCTCGTCGCGGCCCTCCTCGTAGGCGGCGAGGAAGCCGCGGAAGGTGATGACGGTGCCCGAGGTCGACAGCTCGACCTCGCGGGCGCCGGCGGTCAGCGAGCCGGTGCCGGGAGCGAGGGCGACGTCGCCGGCGAGGCGGACCGTGGCGGTGGAGCCGCGGGCGTCGGCCATCTGGCTGGCGACGGTGCGCTGCCAGATCATCTCGTAGAGGCGGAACTCCTCGCCCCGCAGCTGGCCCGCGACCTGCGCCGGGGTGCGGAAGACGTCGCCGGAGGGGCGGATCGCCTCGTGGGCCTCCTGGGCGTTCTTGGCCTTGGAGGAGTAGGTGCGGGGC
>Ga0325403_1000612_pt1 | contig 26298 bp, 20 predicted proteins | sample PopdelMetagenome_19_FD_205665 | JGI IMG/M metagenome (GOLD analysis project Ga0325403, IMG submission 205665) | Populus deltoides microbial communities from Bellville, Georgia, United States - Xylem-PdKOR-R4 | ecosystem: Host-associated > Plants > Phyllosphere > Stem > Wood/Secondary xylem... | reverse complement strand
ATTATTATGATCAATATCCCAAGTTCCTAGACTTTGTATTGCCTTGCATAAGAGAGGGAAAGATAAAGTACATGGAAGACATTTCTGAAGGACTCGAGAATGGCCCTGCAGCACTGGTAGGCCTTTTTAGTGGACAAAATGTTGGGAAAAAGCTGGTTGTAGTTGCTCGTGAGTGACTGAAGCCCATTGTATCTTTTTCTTTGTTTCTAGCTTGGGACAATGGCTGTTATCATTTTAAAACTCGAAGGTGGTTGTGCACGCATTTTTTCTGTGTAATGGCTGTGTTAATAATTCAAGCCTGGACAAATTTGGTTTAATGATTTATCCTTCTCTAAGTGTGGTTCCGACTGCTATACTTATAATATTCATTTTCTCCTGCTTCAGAGCCATAGATTTTTCATGTAGAAAGATTTATTTTCATGTTGAAGAAACGATGAAAAAGCTTCTCCCTGCAGTAAATACTGTCACATGTATGGTGCTGAAAAAGGAAAAAAAAAAAAAAAAACACCTCTGAACCCTCCTTTTTGTGGGCCCTGTGCTATAATCTCTTTTGTAAGATGGCATTTTGGGGTCTGGGTCGTTATTGTTGAACTTTTTTTGGTTGTTTTTGTTGCTAGAAAGCCATATTGCTTTTAGTTTTTGAATATTTGATGTGCTGGGATTTTTTTTTTAAACAATGAAAAAAATTATGATCTAGACAATGCATGCTAGAGAGGAGAATCTAGCAAGTTATGAAATTGCTCAACTAATACATCGATTTTGTAATTGATTTTAATGATACTGTAAATGAACTTGAACTAAGGTATCAGAACTTAGCTACCCTAAGGTCCATCTAGCACCTTTCAATGTGCTTCTGCTACTTCTCATTGTTTTGCATAAACCAGTCAACCGGAGGAGTCAAACAATTGTTTTCTAGTTTTTTTTTTTAAAAAATTAGGTTTTAGGTTTCTGTATAAACAACTGATCGACCGGTCCTAGCTTTCTGAGAAACCGATCCTATTTGTCTTGACAGTATGTTATTTTTACTTTTGATTCTGTTTTAGCTTTTGCTTCTCTTTCCAGTTGCCTTTGGTTAGTTTGACCTGGGTAACATGCCTTTTATACTTTTTGGGGTATGTTTTTTGTACTTTTGTATAAATTTTTCCCTTCTATACAATTATTCTTTTAAAAAAAAAAAAAATTCTATCAAGCCTTACTGCACTTAGCATTTGTAACATCCTATAGTTAACATGTTTCTTGTCACCAAAGAATGAAGTTTAAGAGCTATGTGCTATGAGATATTGTTCCAAATTCTTGCAGTCGGTGATTTCTGTTTACAAATAACAGAGCTGTAGATGTATTTCATTAGCTATATATCTTAGCATCTCTGGAATAGCAAAATACTAGTAGGGTCATCAGATTCAATATCGCCATCGATCAAGCCTAAGAGAAGAACCATTAAAATTAGTAACCCAGAAGTTAAACCAGGATCAAGGTGAGGTATGCTAAGTTGGCTGTGTACCTTTTCATTCAACTAATTATGCAGCTGCAGATGCAAATAATTGATCAACGTTTTTGGAGTAAGAGAACACTAGGAAGGACATCAAGAGCAGCTGCCTGGTTCTTTATCAAGCCAACAAAAACTAGTACCTCTCAAATTTCAGGTTTCTTTAATCCCTAACTGCTCAATTAAAAGCTTGAAAAAGTTGAACTATACACAGATTTTTTTTGTTCTTTTGATTAGAAAGTCCATTTTATTTTATATAAGAAAGGAAATAAACATGTAGTCTATATACAGAAAGTATGCAGAACCTACAAAGAAAACCAGGGAAAATCTGCAGAAGCAGCTACCAAACTCATAACTTCGACTCAGGAAGAAAGAACCAAAACATGAAAGAAACAACAAGATTGAATTAGCAAATTAAATATTTTTGAAACTAGAACCAAAGAAACCTTCTTGAGCTCGCTGTTGTTGGCAAGGGAATTAATATTTGATTTCCAGCATTTGTTGAAAATGAAGCATGGTATTTTCCTTCAAACGAACCCATGCCTCAATGCCATCGCCATCGTTAGAGTCCAATAGCAGAATCCCCTCCATTGGTGCATACACGCTACTCACCCATTCTGGCCTTTCCCAACCAAAATCTGCTTCATAAATTGGAAACCGACTCCAGGAATTAAACAAATAGACATCTATTTCAGTTGTTTCAAATATCTCTTTCATCATAAGCATCTCGTTTGTCACTATTGAAATTATGTCATCACCATTTGAAGCTTTAGCACATTCTGAGAAAGTGCTACTCATTCCTTCATGGATCCGATTTACCACATCATGAAGCTGCACTGTACTGTCATCACCTGGAATGAATTGTGCAATTGACATGGTTCCAAAATTTCCACACATATTCCCTGGAATCGGTAGCGCTGTCCTCCTTCTCATGTCAACTAGGTGTGTTAGATAAGAAGGACATAAGCATCCATATCTGGCTTGAGAGGCCTTGATGAGAGCCCTCCATATGAAAGCTGTCACCACTTGCACTCGTGATGGTTCGTATTTCAGCGATCCTGAATTATTAACGTTGACATGAGCAGCTGCTTTCAGACTTGATAGAGCTGCGCTATTAAACACAATCCTTTTCTCGACAATCGTGTTATCTCTTTTGCTCCTCGGAGAAAAAGTCTTGATGGAAGACATATCTTTTGGTGGGCAGAAGGAAGACAGTTGGAAACTTGGGGGGTGAACTTTGTCGATTCCTATTCGGCACGCAGTAGCCCAAGAATCAACAAATGTAAACAAAGTGAATCCATCAACTATCTTGTGTGTCACAGATATACCAATGGCAAGTCCACCACATTCAAACATGTTGAACTGAACTATAAGCAAAGGGCTTTCTTCAGGTTGAAATAATGGTGGAGCTAAATGATTCCTCAGCTCGGTTTCAAGCTCTCCTTCCTTGAGAAATTCAGAGAGGCAACCACTTGCTTTGGCTTCCAAATATTCTGCCCCATTGTCATTACAATCAATGAAGACACTTCCTTTCACGTATCTTCCTCCAAGTGGCTAATAAAGGGTCAAGATTTCTGATAAGGATTTTTGCAACTGCTTGCTTTTTTCTGCAGTATTAACACAATCTTCTTCACCACTGGCTGGGTAGTAGAAAATGCACGATGTGTAATAATTTGAAGGAAAATTCTGATCTAAACAAGATATTTTCAATTTCTGAAGGTTGAGTGGAGTTGGAGATGATGGAGTTATCAACTTTCTAGCTAAGATCTGAACCTTCATATTCAAATTCTTTCGCTTTGCAAGAGATGATGTATAGATTTTTGTGAAGAATTTTCACACAAGCTAGACGTTGGATTACTTGAAAAACTTCTGTATAAACAGTATAAAATGTCTGCAGTGATTATTTAAGCTGATTCTGGTGCTTTGTTCCCAGCAAAAGCCAAACTGCTATAAGATTTTATATTATACCTCAAGAAAGGTGGGGTGGGGAGTAGTTAAGCTGTCTGCTCCTCTTTTGTTGGCATTGCCCTAACTTTGTGAATCCTGAGACGTTGAATTTTATTAGTTAATTAACCTTAGCTACTCATGACATTGACAAATTAAAAATAAAAATAAAAAATGAATTAAATATTTTATACAGCATCTTCCATAAACATAGCTAGTGAATCCCAAAGACTGTTCACAGGCTGCAGAAGACGGTGCATAAATGGCTTGAGATTCTGTCTTTTGTGTCCCTCTCTAGCACTGGAAACCAGAGGCAGGATCAGAGAAGACAGCCTCTTCAAAGTTGATGAACTTGTACATGAAAATGTCCTGTCACCCCTTGGTCTTACAAGGGTTGATTTGTTGTCTGGCTGGTATTAGGTACATTCCTGACGACGAAATGATTTTCTTCGAGAATTAATGTTGGTGGCCGAAAGATGCTTGATGCAGTAATGCTCTGTAATTGTTGAGACAAAGAAACTGGCGCTCCAGAGTAATGCTCTATCTGTATTTCCCCATTCTAGAGTTCCTCTGCAATTGTTGAGACAAAGAAATTGTTTATATGTGTGCATGGAAGATTCTTTGAAATAAATAAAATGGAACATGGATGGTATGTCATTGAGTCCCGAGTTGTGGGAATGGTAAATAAAAACATGATGACAAGTGCGAGTTAACGATATAAAAGTGGTGTGTTTCAGGCCTATTTCGATAACGGAATCGTAGTATGAGTTGGGGTTTTTTGTCAGAGAAATTTGGTGTGTTTCAACAGCGTGAACAAGTGCAGATTGGGCTGCTTATGACAACATAAATATAGAACATTTGGGGCTATTTTTGACAGCATGAAAGTGAAGATGCATGACGAAGTACCCGTGTTCTTGGTGCGTGTATGACACGAGCATTATGTGAGGATCTACCATGACTACAACGTATCTTAAGGGTTGATGTCTACAAGACAAAAAAAAAATACAAAAACCGAGGTGGTCACATTACCAAGACTATTACAAATAACTATTTGCATTACAGTCCAAATCCATTTGATTACAATACACCCATATATGTACAGTATTGTTCTTCTTTAGTGCTAGATGGATACCAGGCTTCGATTTCAGCTGACGGGGATGTACAAGGAAACTCCTGGAACCACAGAGCCGACGTAAACTCTTTGCTCTAAAACTTATGATCACACTCAGTCAGTGACAATTTTCTAGTTACTAGGCTCTTGCATTACATTTGACCTCAATTGAACATACTAGGAACTCTGTTCTATGCCTTTGTAAGCCCTTCTTTTCCAGATCACTCTCACTCCTGTTTATCAACTCTTCAATCTCTTACAAGTCTTTTATTTTTTAATGACGTCACATTCAAGAATCCACCATGGTAGATACATACAAGTTTTTTATTATTTAGTTCATAGGAAAATATTACGTGCATCAAACTAAAAAGCATGAAAAGTCAACAACTAGATAAAATTTAAGATTGTTGTTTGTAATTATAAACTAGTTATCATGGAAAAAAAAATTAAAAAGCTAAAAGACATCAGCTATGTACTATAAACACAGATCCAGAACATAACATAGATCCAAAACATTATGAATTGGAACAATAGTTTGACATCTTTATTCTTCTTAGCAAAACTGACAAAGGTTACTTTCAAGGATACTTTCATGTTTTTAGGCATTGCTGATTGTAGATTGGTAAACACATATTATTTTTTTGCATGGTATAATGACTTTTTACACTTAAAAACAAAATGTCATATATCTTGAGAGTATTTTTTTACTTTTCATGTTTAATTGCACAATAATCTATCAAAATTACCCTAGAAGCCAAAAAACAAAGTTGGCATGTAGGTGCATTTGTGTATTTTTCTTTTTGTTTTTTTGGTAATAACTGATTTGATAAAGGGGTTGATGTGTCTTTTATCAAATATATAATATTATTTAAATGATTTATAGGGAGGCACATGAAAGTTCCAGGAATGTAGTTTTGGGAATGTTGTGGCGGCGTGGGCCGAGGATTTACTTGGCAAAACAATGGCTTTCAAGGTGGCAATATAATCCTTGCAGGAGTCCCTACCTGACTAGACAGAGCGTGTAACTTCAGTGCCTCCGATTAACCATCAATTATCATTTCCTTCATATTATTTTCTTTCTTCTTTTTTCTATCTTCCTAGAAATTAAATCGCACTGACCCTAAAAAAAACCAATACAACTCTTCAATTAGTTTTTTTTATTTAGATTTAATCTTTGTTTTTTTATTAATATTTATTTTATTTAAAATAATTTATAACATTAGAGAATTTATTTCATCTCTCATTAATTTTTTCACTAGTTAAATTTAGTTCCTATTTATCTTTTGTGGTTTGAAGATGTCCTAACAGGTCTAGTTGACATATTGGGCTGGGAGAGGGAAAAAACAAACTTCTTCTGTGAACATCATTTTCTCACATTGTATGTATATTAACGCATGAATCCTTCCGGTCATCATGTCAAAAAAAATAAAAAATAAATTAACACCAACAAGGTGGGATGAGGACATCTTGACCAGCAGCTTCTAAATAGCTAATAATCAATACTTGGCATTACGTATATCTTTGTTTTTTAACAGGGTCACCAATAGGCTAAAGCAAACGTGCAAACAAAAACTTTTGATATCTTGCTTAAAACTGGAGATCTTTAACACATGTATATCATATTTATAGAGATTGCAGACTTCTCTCTCTGTGTTTTACATTAATGGCAATGAGTGGTGATGAAGAAGTAGCTAACAAGCAGGTGATATTGAAGAACTATGTCATCTCTGGTCTGCCTAAGAAATCAGACATGGACGTGATCTGTGATGTTTATAAATATAAATGAGAGTAGAAAAGGGCTACAAAGCTCTTGAAGGCTTAGAAGTGGGTATAAATAAATAAAAGGAATTGTAGTAATTGAATAAAACATGATAAGTATAAATAGAAAAAAGAGGGATCTGATTTGAGAGAGAGAGAACCGGCAAAAGAGAAGGGGGAAAGAAGAAGAAGAAGAGAAAAGAGGGAAGGTTAAAGGAAGGAGAAGAGAGTTAGAGAAAATAAGTATAAATGTAAGATTTAAGCTTAGATATGCATAAATGTGCTTTCTTTTAGCTTTAAATTTCCGTTTTAGTTGAATATTAGGGTTTTGAAGATTGTGTTTTGGGTTTAATTAATGAATTGATTTGAATGTTATGGGTTGATTGTTGTGGATTATAAGTTAATGAGTTGATTTTGGAAGATTTTAGGTAAAGATGATGATTTTGAGTTATAATTTATTTAAATGAATGACGTTGAGTTAGAAATCTTCATATAACAGTAGGTGATGTGTGAAAATTTTGGGTTTGAGGTTGGAGATGATGAAATTCAGTTTGGTCCCTCAATTTGTTAAAATTACAGTTTAGTCCCCAAACTTTTGAAAAAACACAGATTGGTCCATGGAGCATAATCCGAGATTCTGGACAGAATAAAAGATGAATTATGAGCAGAATTTCAGTATAGTTATGAATTTTTAACACTTTCAATTTGGTCCTCCCATTTGACAAAATTACAATTTGACCCTAAAAATTTGATAAAATTCTAGAATGGTCCCTTAAGCATAATTTGAGATTCTGAACATAAATGAGGATGAATTATGGGAAAATTTCCAGTATAGTCATGAATTTGTGACATTTTTAGTTTAGTACTCCAATTTGACAAAAATTACAATTTAACCCTAAAAATATGATAAAATTTCAGATTGGTCCCTAGCTGTAATATGAGCTTTTTCAGATTGGTTTGATGAATAATTGAGGGTTATTTAGTGAATTATTATCAAGTCTTATTATTTGTTTTATTATGGATTAGATTTCGAGAAAACCATTTAATTTTTGAGTTTTTAGAAAAAATGACTAGTTAGTTCAAAAACATATGGTGTTATGGAATATGTCTTTAGTTAAGTGTATTAAATAGGGTGTACGTTCTTTTTTAGTCATTTTTTAATATGTCTCATTTTCATTTAGATAATTCTGATATTCACTAGCGAGATGTCAGTAAGATTTCCTTCGGTATCTGCTTTCGAGTTTTGTTTGCTTTCGAGTTAGGTAAATGGATAATTTTCCATATGCATAAAAAATATTATAAATATTTGAGCTGTTAATATGAATTGATTCATGCTTCTTGATAATATATATGTTGATTATTATCCTTGTTATGATAAAGCATGATCAATTGTTGAATCTAAATTCTTGATATGAACAATATATATTTTGAATTGACTTCTAAATTGATAGATCCTCATTTGATTGATGTCATGAGTTGAGCCTTTAATTATGATTATGATTATGAACCTATGGTATGCCAGTCAAAATACTCATGCTAACAGGGTACGTAATATTAATCTTTGTGCACATTGTATCTAAACCCTAATTGATCGGGGGAGTCACCAACCTGTATGGATTGATCATCACACAGTACGGAGCCTCATGCTCATTGCATTTTGATTTTCTGACAAGCTTTACCTTGTGATATTCTTGTTATGATCTATTTGAGAAACCTTCCTACAATAACTTGGAGCCATAATTGTATATACATTGTTCATTGTTGTATTAACTCATATATGTATATTGAACGTTATCTACTAACTGAGTTGTTGAACACACCCTCTCATTATTTATCTTTTTATGCTTATAGCTTGTTAGCAGGTCATGATTGTTGGACCTTCAGAACTTGCTCTTTTGTTGAAATTAGTATTTTTTATATCTAGTTAGTGCTCCACAACTATGAATTTGTATTTACTCTTGTATTAAGACAATCAAATTATATATTATGAAGTTAATTTTGTTATTAGTGCTACGTTGAACTTTGATTGAATTAGTTAATAGATAAGTTTATATGTAAGTTTGGGTTTGCATAGGTACGTATGACACCTTGAAAGGAAACCTTGTTTATATACCGGTTATGGATCTGGGAATCAAGTTCATGACATGATTACTAATACCATCTAATTTAAGGTACCAGAACAAACTCCTGGAATTCTAGTTAAGAATATGTATTTATCATGCGATCCAGCCTTGAGAGCTAGAATGACGAAACGTGAAGGATCATATTTCGATTCCTACACAAATGGTTTGGTAAATCACTCATAATTCCTTATTTTGTGATTCATGCAGAAGCTAAATAGTACAACAACAATACAAAATCACAGAAAAACACAAAAGATTTAATGAGTGAAGAAGGTTGCATACATATGAATACTAAATTCATAGTTTTATAACTTGAAAAAAAAAATATGGTGGCTGCCATCTTAAGAGGTTTTTAAAACTTTTAAATAGGTCAAAAAACCCTATCTCTTTACAAAGAAACAACTAGGAATCCAAGAATATAAAAGAAATAAACAGAAAATTTTAATTTTAGTCCTTAAATTTTCATTTTTTCATAAAAATATGCATTTAGCCGAAATAACTAGGAATCCAAGAACATAAAGAAAATAAACAAAAAAAATTAATTTTAGTCCTGAAATTTTCATTTTTTCATAAAAATATGCATTTAGCCCCTCTAAAAATGAAACATTTGCTCTCCAGCCTAGTAGTTTTATGACGGCACCCCCAGTTAAAATTTTCTAGTTCCGCCCCTGCTTCCAGTCATGTTATTTTTCTAGCTCGACAGCTTAAATGAAGACCAACAGGTTCCTTTGTTGATGTGGGATAAGGACATCATGATAAGGTACAAAATGCAGCATTTACCATGATGTGACAATGCCGGCTTATCAGAACTTGACATTTTATGTATGGGTGGTTGCCAAGATGCTAGCTAATAGCCAGCAGGTAACATTCAAACATATACTTGTAATATCATGCTTTGAGAATAGAGATCGCCCTTGGCATCTGGATATCTCATATATATGCAAACATTTCCAGACTGATATTGCTCTATCTGTATTTTCCCATTCTGAATTTCCTCTGTCATTGTTGAGACAAAGAAATTGACGCATAAAGGCACTGCGTGGTGATGAAGAAGTAGCTAACAAGCAGGTGATATTGAAAGACTATGTCATGTCTGGTTTTCCTAGGAATTCAGACATGAATGTGATCACCAGTTCTATCAAACTTAAGGTACCAGAAGAAACTCCTGGAATTCTATTCAAGAATCTTTGTTTGTCATGCGATCCAGCCATGAGAGGAAGAATGTTAATACTTGAAGGATCTTATGCTGAGTCCTTCAAGCCTGGTTCGGTCAGTCACTCTGCTTATCTTGCATTTCATTGAATACTTTTGAAGAAAACAATCAATACAATTTAGAATAGGGCTATTGATATATGTACTTATGTAAAGGACTTAATTTAGCTCAAACTTTCATGTGGCTGTTCTAAAAAACGCAGCCTTTAAATGGATATGGAGTGGCTAGAGTTTTGGATTCAGGGCATCCAGACTTCAAGAAAGGTGACCTGGTTTGGGGAATAACTGGTTGGGAAGAGTACAGTCTCATTACATCAACAAGGGGACTGTTCAAAATTGAACACACAGATGTGCCTCTTTCCTATTACACTGGAATTCTTGGTTAGCTTTTTTTGTTTTCTTTTAATCCTTTTTGTTCAATTTTATCTTTTTTTAAGTTGCGTAGATTTGGTGCTACTAAAATACATGGCTGGTAATTGTGAACTCCACTTAGTTTTCGGCATCCTTAGCAGATATGATATTTCATGCTAGGAAACTTTCAAGATATAAGCTTTATTTTCTGACGTGTGAAGCATGCAGCAATAACAATTAAGATGAACAGTGACAAAAGAAAGAGATTCTTTCATTTTCCATCTAATTCTAACGTTCATTGTAAATGAAATTGAAAATTATATCTAATAATTCCTCACCCATATAATTATCATTCTTTCCTAGATGGTCAAAAGTTTATCTAATAGTAGTACATTTATACGTTGCAGGAATGCCAGGTATGACTGCTTATTGTGGTTTTTATGAGCTTTGCTCTCCAAAGAAAGGGGAGTATGTCTTTGTTTCAGCAGCTTCTGGTGCAGTGGGTCAGCTTGTTGGCCAATTTGCCAAGTTATTGGGTTGCTATGTTGTTGGAAGTGCTGGAAGCCAAGAAAAGGTTAGTCAGCCAATCATGAGTATTAACCGTGTCAAACAACTGACTTGTCCTGTTGTTGCTCTTCAGCAAGTAAAACTGCAAGCTTTCAATTTATTGCCACATATTTAAGTAGATGACATGAAAGCAAAGAAACATCTGTAACCAGATTCTGTATGGTGTTTGCTTTTAATTTCTCTTATCAATCTTAAGGTTGACTTGTTGAAGAACAAGTTTGGATTTGATGAGGCTTTCAACTATAAAGAGGAGCCAGACCTGGTTGCAACCTTGAAAGGTGAGTAGCAAGTTTTTTGAACTGGAAGTTTATGCCCATATTATGTGGGAATTCCTTAGAGGCATCAAAGATATATAGTCTCCTTCTTTATCTGTGTTTTAGGCCTTTTTATGTTAAGTGCTAATTAATGCCTCTGTTCCTGGCAGATACTTTCCAGAGGGTATAGATATTTACTTTGAATATGTTGGAGGAAAGATGTTGGATGCTGTTCTACTCAACATGAGGCTTCATGGACGCATTGCAGTGTGTGGGATGATTTCACAGCACAACAAATTTGATAACCCTGATGGCATATACAACCTGATCAACATCATTCTGAAACGTGTTCGCATCGAAGGATTCCTAGTTTTGGATTTCTATCATCTCTACCCCAAGTATCTGGAAATGATTTTGCCTAAAATTAGAGAAGGGAAGATCGTGCACGTGTGGATGACATAGCAGAAGGCCTAGAGGGTGGTCCAGAAGCTCTAATTGGGCTTTTCGCTGGCCGCAACATAGGAAAACAAGTGATTGCAGTTGCTCATGAATGACTATCTTCATGTTGCTTACTCGTAAGAAATCTTCTAAATTTCTCGTAAGAAGTTGTATTTCAATCCAGTTGTATTTTAATTTGATTGCATCAATGATATTGTACTAAACTATGCAGCCTTTAAGTGGAAACGCATGGGGTGGCTAGAGTTCTGGATTCAGGTCATCCAGACTACAGGAAAGGTGACGTGATTTGGGAAGAGCACAGTCTCATTACGGAAACAAAGGGACTGTTCAAAATTCAACACACAGATGTGCCTCTTTCCTATTATACTGGAATTCTTGGTTTGTTTTCCTTTTCTTTTGTATTTGATTTTTATTTTTATCAAGATTAGGTTGCTGTGGTGCTAGTGAAATCCATGGACGGAAAGTGTGAACTGAACTTGTTGAAGGAAAGATGTTGGATCATGGATGCTGTGCTGCTCAACATGAGGTTGCATGGACGCATTGCTATGAGCCCGAGCATAGATAAATCTACCAAACTCAACATTAATCTTTGAATTAGAGATATCTTTCTTTGATAAAATTAGAGATGTCTCATGCTATCAGTATATTCTATTTGGTAATGTGATCCGGAGGCCTTTTTTTTATTTTCCTTTTTTTCCCTTTTTGTTACAAAAATCTTGACCATTTTGAATTTTAACAAGGCAGTGCAAGGGCTCTCAAAAGTGTAGGAAAAGTAAAGGGTATTAAAATCACGAGTGCACTTGTATAATTTTACAAGTAAATATATATTTATTGTTCAAAATTGAGTTAAAATTAAAAAATTGATAAAACTTGTCTAAAATCATATAAAATCAGGTAAAATCATGATTTTACAATATTTTTAAATTTTCAATTCTTATTTTCTTCCATGCATACCCTTATGTTTTCTTCCTCATATACTGAGTCCACTAGCAAATTTGGATTATTTGCTAACAACTAATAATTTCTTAGAGTTGTTCTGTATAATATGTGTTTAATTAGTTATATAACTTAATTTTAAGAGTATGTGTTTAGCTATATAACTTAATTTTAAGTTTGACCTATAATAATGATTTTTTTAAGATGATTTCTTAACAAGCGCTTGTGTGGAATCAATTTTCCACCGTAATTAAATAAATTAAATTTACATGTTTGAAATAAATAGAATTCAATTTATTTTATTTTTTATATTACCCTTATCACCTTCATCTCATTTCTTTAAAGTTATGTGAAAAAAGAGATAGGTATTTTGAATAAAAATAGTTTTAATATTAATTTTTTTCTATTTGAAATTGTAAATCAGAGGAATTAATATCTAATTTACTTTGGTATAATTTTTAGAGATTGAATTCTATGTAAAATTTAAATCTTAACACTAAAAATATTTTAATTATGGGATATTATTAAAAATTTCTAATTCAATTTAATTTAGTGTTTCCAAACATGCATGACTTTTTGAAATTGGTGCTTTTTTCCAACTACTCTCGTGGATTCTTTCTTTTATCAATAATGCAGTGATGAAGAAAACATAATCTATTATGGGATAAATAAAACTTTTATCAATAATGCTTGAACTCTTCTTAACAAATAAAACTTTATCTATTATGGGATAAAGCTTAAAAAATCTTATTCTATAAAGCTATTTTTATGGACAGGGTAATAAACAATATTATGAAGTCTAATCCACCATGTGTTTATGCCTAAATATCAATTTTTTAAACAAGTTTATAACATTATGATTTATCTATAAAAAATCTTATAACTTGTCTAAGACATGATCTGACAAGAAACAAGACTTTAAATTAAAAAGAAGGTTCGATTTTGAATTGGTTGATTCATTATTTATTTTAGTTTATATATACAAAGCCTACAATACTTTATAAATTCACTTGTTGAGATTCATATTGTGCAACAAACAATATCTAATACAACCACAGCCTGGTTATTAAACCTGGCTCGACTCGGCGGGTCGACCTGGGACTTGGTCGACCCGGCGGCTAGAACAATCCGGATTTAATAAAAGACCGGTTGGGGCATCAACCCTGCAAAACCCAGGCGAACCCGAATGAGACCTGATTTTTTTTTTAAAATGTGAGATTTGAAACCCATTAGTATATATACTAGAGTTTCCAAGAAAAAAGTTATGTTTTTTCAATGTGAGATAAAAAAACTTTTTGATTTAAATAATTCAGCTTAAAGGATAACATAGTATCTTTTCAATGTGAGATTTGAATTCCTTTTGTATATATACTCTATATTCCCAAGAAAAAAGTTATGCTTTTTCAATGTGGGATTTGAAACCCGTTAGTATATATACTCTATGTTCCCAAGAAAAAAGTTATGTATTTTCAATGTAGGATTTGAAACCCATTAGTAGATATACTAGAGTTCTCAGGAAAAAAGTTATGTTTTTTCAATGCGGGATAAAAAAACTTTTTGGTTTAAATATTTCAACTTAAAAGGATAACATCATATCTTTTCAATATAAGATTTGAAGCCCTTTCGTATATATACTCCATATTTCCAAGAAAAAAAGTTATGTTTTTTTCAATGTGGGATTTGAAACCTATTAGTATATATATTAGAGTTCCTAGGAAAAAAGTTATGTTTTTTAAATGTGGGATAAAAAAATTTTTTAGTTTAATTATTTCAATTTAAAAGGATAAAATAGTATCTTTTCAATGTGAAATTTGAAACATTTTCGTATATATACTCTATGTTTACAAGAAAAAAGTTATGTTTTTTCAATGTTGGATTTGAAATCTATTAGTATATATACTCTATGTTCCCAAGAATTTTTTTTTCAATATGGGATAAAAAAAATTCTTTAGTTTAAATACATCAACTTAAAAACTTAACATGGTATCTTTTTAATTTGAGATAAAATTTTTTTAAAAATATTCATTTAAACTTTATTATTTACAATATATATAGTCTCTATTTACATGGATTTTTTTTTATTTTTTCATATAAAATATTAAAATTTTAAATATTTTTTTAATTTTCCGGGTTGATACATGAAACTCGGGACCCGGCCCCTTAACCGAATGAACCTCCTGGCAGGGTTTAATAACTCAGAACCACAGCCCATTAGTCCAATAATTTTGCTATCTAAAGAAAATACTATATTTATTTAGTGATTATACACAACAAGATGATAATATCATAGCTAAGTGGGCATAAAGTGGGGAGTTTTCTTAAACCAATCCTTCGACTAATTGAGATCATGAGGTGAGAAGTTTTGCATGTCCATGCTTTTCCATAGGCTGACCGCCCAAATCAAAAAAGCTTTCCACTGCTGCCTTGTAGAAAATCTCAATGAACCATGACGGGGATGACGAAGCAGATGATATGGTGGTGAAGGTATCGTTCTACCGCTTTCAACTTCGGACTCTTGGTTGTCAATCTCATCATCCGACGATCCTGATCCTTCAAATGAAGTCTCGTAGTTGTCAATGTCATGATCCCCCTCTGAACCTTCCAAAGACTCTTGGTTGTAAATGTCATGATCCAACGCTGGAGTTTGATCGTAGTTGTTCCGTCCAAATGGAAATGTCTCTATCACATGGATCCCACATCGTACCACTTCACTGTTTTCGGACCTCGATATCACATGTAGTTCCAATTCATCATCTCCACAATATTTTTCCATTGCCATCTCACGTGTACTTATGAGTCTTAGCCACCTACCACGGAAATAGGGTCTTGCATGTGTAGCTTCGAACAATGGAATACCGTTTCTTTTATTTTTTATAATAGCCTTGTATTCTTGATACCCAACACCTGAACAGACAGCCCAAATGAGCAAGCCTTGGAAAACTGGAGGTATATGAAATGACAATGAACTCCCTTCTCCACTGTAGCTGAACCATTTTGGAATCATACAACAATCGAAGGGTCTGTCATAATGAGAATTGAAGATTCTCTGCATAAATATTGAATTCAAGGAATGCTGAGATTTTAAACACTGATTAATGTTTGTGTGTGCCAATTGTATGTTTATTTGTGTGCAAGAGAGACAGAAAATAGTACCTGAAGAAGCCAGCCCGTAGTATATTTTGATACATTACTCAGACCTTGCTTGCCGTCAATCTCAAAGAAATTGTACAGCGCATATTGAGACAGATATGGTGGTGCAGGTATTACTGTATCTCCTTCAACTTCAGACTCATGATCCCACTCTGACCCTTCAAATGAATCTGTCTTTTCAACTATCACATGGATCCCACATTCAAACACTTCAGCGTCTTCTCCCATATAAAATTCCACGCACAGTTCCAATTCCTCATCTTCACAATATTCTTCCATTGCCATCTCACTTGTACGTATGTATGTCATCAAATTTCTAACGACCGGATCGCATACGTATGCTTCAAACAATTGAATACCGTTGCTTTTATTTTTTATACACAATTTGGCGGTACAAATAAGACCTATCAAGCGTTGACAGACAACCCCAACGACCAAGCCTTGGAAAACTGGAGGTATATGAAATGATAATGAACTTCCTTTTCCTCGGTAGCTGAACCAATTTGGAATCATAGTGAACTTGTCTCTGTGGCTGAACGTAGAACAACGATTGAAGAGAATTTGATACCCATAACCACCGTAGCACAATGCCTGTGTATATATATATTGATTTCAAGGAATGCTGAATATTAGACATTAATTAATGAATATATAGTATGTGCCAATTGTGTGCTTATTTGTGAGCAAGAGAGACAGAAATAGTACGTCAATAAGACTTCTCTTATAATTATTTGATGACTTGTAGTTGGGAACAGAGCGAATAATCCAGCCATGATTACTTAGACCTTCCATGCCTTGAATCTCTATTAAATCCGGACAACAAAACAGATCCAGATTTAGATATTTTTTTGCTTGGATTGGTAGTCTTACCCATTGCATTGATTCGCAACCATATGCATCCAAATGTTCTAAATTTGAGGGAATCTCTGGGATTGATACAAGATTGCTGCAAAGCGCAACCCTCAAAAGCCGCAGCTTAGAAAGGATGCCGATGCCAGAAGGCAGACCGAAGAACTTGTTTCTTGATAGATCCAACTCTTTGAGAGAAGACAAACCTCCAAAATCAACAGCATTAGTTGCACGTTCAGACAAACCATAATTAACAAGTTTTAGCTTTCCCAATACTCTCCAAATAGTGGAAGTTGGAGCTAGCAGAAAAGCTGAAATCCAAGAAGAATTTGGTGAAGGCCGATATGGTAAGTTCCACCTCCAGTGTCCGCGCAATGACAACTTCCTCACGCACCTTAAATTTCCAACTGAAGAGAGAAATTGCTCGTTGTTAATTCCATCTGCTAGAAGCTCAGTGAAGGACTCAATATCACCCATGCACTCTGGCAGCTCCTTAAGTTGTGAACACCCCGAAATGTTCAAACATACAAGAGACTTTGAATGTCCAATAGATTGATGTACCTCAACTAAACTTGAGCAACCTTCAAGCAGTAGTTTCTCTAGACTTAAACTGTGCAAGTTTGGTGTTTTAACAAGATTCTTTGAATAACTGAGATCAAGGATCTTTAGATTGTTGAGAATCTGTCAGAGCAGTGAGGAAAATAATTAACAAGTGATCATCAAAAGTTGTAACTTGTAAATATAAATTACATAATAAACAACTTTTTGGGTATTTTGGTATGTTTCACACCTTTTTTTTCTTCCATAGTTCTTTGATGTTACTGTACTTCATATCAATAACAACTACGCAGTCCGGTGTAAAATCAAATGGCAAAAATTCCAAAGGACATTCAAGCCAACAAATCCAAGTCAACACTTTAGAAAGTCGTATGAAAGATCCGGTGAGATCTACTCCATTGATTTGCAGTAATTTTAAGTTTATCATTTTTGCAAATGATCCCGTGCTTAGTGATTTCTCTTCTGATCTTCTCAAGTCCAGTGCAAGGCCCTGTACAACTTCTGTTCCCTAAGAAAGCAAAACGAAAAAATCAATAGAACTTTCAAATGATTGTTTGTAATAAGTTTGACAAGAAAGATGCAAATGAATGTGCTTTTCTGTATGCATTGAGTTCTTACCATCTGCATCTTGAGTACTATCCACGCATCCTCTTGACTCCAAATTCTGCTCCTTTGTGCAGGATTTTCAGGTGACTCATCCTTAACGATCCCCCTTCCCATCTCTCGTAACAGATCATGCATGCTTATCGTTCCAGAATCATCAACTTTAATCAGAGACCTTTCAGTGAGAGTTCCCAAATCATCTTCTGGATTGTAACCATATCGTCCTTCTAGCACTTCTGCTACGTATTCTTTCTGTTCACCAATAAAGAAGCATGCAATATCAAGAAATGTATTCTTTCGCGGACCGGTGGTGTACTGATAGTTGCTCATAGGAGGCTAAGCACACTGAGACACAATATTTAACGTGGTTCGGCAAAACCGCCTACATCCACGGGAGAGAGTCCATATTATTTAGAGATAGAGAAAGGATTACAACACAATACATGGAGAAGGAGGATCACTTCACTCAAACTCAACTCTCAGCTCTCTTGCTGCACTTGCAGCTGCTGCAATGGCAGCAAGGCTGCTGCCATCGCAGCTCTCCACTTTCTCTCTTGTTCTCTACATTTCTCACCACTCTCATCTCTCAGTTTGCTCTACTCTCTTGCTGTCTATTTATAGGCAAGAATGGTGCCACCAGCTCCAGCTCTTCTTCAACAAAGGTGGCTGCCAACTCCAGCTCTTCTTCAACAATGGTGGCTGCCAATAGTCAATGGTTGGTGCCGTCCATTTGCTGCACATGCAATGGCAACAAACCCAACAGGAAGTTCATCATCATCTCGAAAAGTTTGGATTCCTACTTGGACTAAGGCAGTATATAGATGATCTGTAAATGTCTTGCGAGTATCTTCTCCTCTAAAACTCAAAAAGACATCATAGGCCCCTTGTGGTCTAGATCGAGAAGAATCTGGCTCTGTCATGGCAGCTGCAGAAATTAAGGGACGATTAATTAATTAGCAATGAAGCGATTGCAGGAGGTATCTGCTATCTTGCAATTATAACTAGTAAGGGATACATGTGAAGTGATCATCAAAGGCAATACATATGAAAGTGCTGAGTAGGAATTTCAACGCAATTACTATTAGAGAGTAAGGTAAGAAAATCATTCATTCAATGAGTTTCAAATAATTCTTTAAGCTTAATAAACAGAGAAAGCTTAAAACAATAGCATTTAAAAACAATAATTTAAGTTTACTTCTCTTTCGCGAGGACGAGTAATTTTCTTAACTGCATGGATCTAAAAAAAAAAATTGTTGCTGAACACAATGATATTTTTTGAGCTAAATAGAAACTCATCAATGATGTCTATCGGAACATAGAGCTTTCAAATTATTGTTACGAGTAAAGACATGAAATTAAAACAAGAAAGAAGCAAAGAAGAGGTAGCTATACCTCTATATAACAAAGGGTTGGTTGGATTCCACACAAGCTATGAAATTGCAGCAATCGATCGGGGAGAGAGGTTAGCTGATTAGTACTGCTTCCAGCTAGCTGCCTTTGTTTGACGTCTCAGAACTGAAAGGCTATTCCTGGGACGATACTTTATTTCAACCACCCAAACACGGTTATTAATTTTTTTTATTAACTCCCAAGTCAGTCTCTCGATTTACATATAGTTTCCAAGAAGCAAAGAAGAGTTACCAGCAAGAACATGACGACATAAAATCCAATGCAACAATTATTAATTTCTAAATTGTTTTGTTTGGGATTTATGGGTTTTTTTTTTTGTGTAAAATAACAGTGTTTCTCTCACTGCGCTTGTATTCAAGTTCTTGATTGGTGTTTTCTATTGTTAGTCATGGTGGGTACGCAGTTTACTTGGGAACAGACGAAGGGCTAAAGACTTAAGACTTCGGTGGATGTAGGGTACATACAAAGACTAGCATGCAATTATAGGAGATGCTTGACGCGTTACTGCTGGGAAAAGGCTTCTTCTTAGAAATTTAAGATGGACGATGGCTGTATTATCATTGAACCTTCGCTCAAGAAGCTCAACCACTTTGCTTCCCATCTCTAATCACGAGCCTCCTTGAAACTTCAGTATGAATTTTTTTTCCAGGTCTAGCCTCGGGATGATATTCTCAAACCCCCCAAACTCATAAATCATAAGGTGCAATAATTGTTAAAGATATTTGTTAAAAGATAGAAGGAAACATGTACAGGAAAGAGAGGAAGGAGATTTCTCTAGCATTTTTTCCGAAGAAGACTTTACTTTTTAAAAGGAGATGGCATAATGACATTGTGTCTAGCGCCACTGATTAGAAAACCGCGTTGTTGGGTATTCTAGTCTGATTGAAATTATAATATAATGGTGGTTTAAAATATTTTTTATTTAAAAATATGTTAATATAAAATATTTTTATTATTTAAAAATTATTTTTTATATTAGATTATATGTCAAAACGATCTGAAAATATTTAAAAAATTATTTTAAATAAAAAAATTAAAATTTTTAAAAATATAATTTATCACATTTCCAAATAATTTGGCTGCTTCCATCTCTCAGCCCTGCTTTTTGGTTTGTGGGTCTAATCTCATGCTTGTCATTAATTATTCGTATAAAATATATTTATTATTTAAAAAATTATGATTATTCGTTCTACCGTGTTTTTAAGAAACCCAACAAAAACATCATAATCAAAAAGAAAAAATTTCCACGGACACCTTGCATATTTCAAGGCATTTGTGAAAGATACTTTGGCATATCAAACTTGAACTTGAACATGTAAATTTTGATAGTTTAAAAATAATAATACAAAAAAAGATACTGAAGAATTTATCGTTCATTATATATTCAAATCAATTATGTAAAAGATGCTTAGTGGAGAAACAATTCCACATAAACTTTCCAAGAAAATCTATAGCAAGTCAACCTCTACAAGAAACAGAAGTATGTGATCCTATTCAACTGCGAAGGAAATACAGAATGCCACCCAGACAGGCAACTCATTCCACCAGTCACATTGCAATGCCCACGACTTCCATCACCAGCTTCTCAGTTCGTTCTCGTGTCCTTCGCCGCCATAACAAGCCATTGAGGCGTCGAGGAAACCACCACCAACAGTCCAGCGATTGCAGGACTGTTGGTGTTCCAATCCGGCCAAAACACAAAATCCCAGGCCTTATCACTATCATGGAAGATAGGCAGCAGGACCGAATGCCTATAAAAGGCAGAGGCATAGATGACGAAAAAATAAAAGAGGGAGGAGAAAGAAAAAAAGGAAAAAAGGGGGAGGAGAAAACAGGGGAACGAATAACAGGGGAGAGAAAAAGAGAGCAAATCAACTTGACTAAAAAAAACACAAACCAAAAGAGCAGAAAAGAAAAGAAGAGGAGAAGGCAGAGGAAGAGTAATGGAAATTCCAGAATCCCAGCCAAAAGTCAGCAACATCTCTTGCCAGCACCGAACGCGGGCAAGTCTCCAGTTTTTCCCACATTTGGTAATTTAATTACGCAGACACTGTAGCAAGCGAACCCACGCACGGTTGCAGAACCAACCGGTTACTGGTCTGAACCAGTAACCGGGCCGGGCCGGGTCTAGCCCAGCCCATATGGCTGGGCTGGAACCAGCCCAGTGTAAAAAATAGGAATGGGCCGGGTCTGGGCTCCAGACTCATCCGTCCCAGACTTTGTTTGCTAAGGGTGTGTTTGGCAAAACACACCCTTATGCCATGATCATATTTTTTTATACCCCTTTTATTTTGATATTTGACCAAATAAGTCTCTTTTGATATAGAAAATTCCTAAAATATTTAGAAACCTTCATGGATTTATTTTTGGACCCTTATTTTGTTTTTCATTGCGTTTTGTTTTTTCCTGTTATATGCTCAATATATGGACCTTGTTTTTCATTGCGTTTTGTTTTTTCCTATTATATGCTTAATCTATGGACCGTGACTGTTAAATGCAAATATATCATACAATGTATTTTTTTAGGCTTCTCTAAAAAAAAAGTAAATAATAAAAAGGGATAAACAAAAAAAAAACATAGAAAATTTATTTCTCCTTCGTAAAAAAATTTAAAATTTTACGAACTTATTTATTGACACAAGAGTTAGGAATATCATTTTTTTTTTTTTTTGCTTGAGCAATATTTACCAACATCAGAGTTGAAAATATTAATGGCTACTGCTTACTGATGCTAGAGTCAGGAGCATAATAGGAAGAATAAAAAAAAGAGAGAACAAACTCTTAGTGATTTTAGACAAAACCAACAATGCAGATGTTTTAGGCAGGATGCGTAAAGGGTGATAACATTTTCTTTTTCATGTAATTAGTCCCGTACCATGAGAATCTTTGTTAACCGGTTAAAGTTCTAATGATTCTAGTGACTATAATATTAGATGGCGACTCCTTAAATTAGACATTTTCCTTTAAAGAATAAGATGTTATATATATATATAAACTTTTAATTGATAATTGATAATCGTGATGTCCGGTGTGGCAACCTGTATAAACTTAAAAACCCTATTAATAATAAAAGAAATATATAGCCATGTAAAAAAAACTCCAACCACTTAATTTGATTTAAGCATATTTTTCTACTTTTGTTCATATATCCAGTGGAACAACAGCCAGGCTTAAATAGTAATAATCCAAACTCCAAACTCTGATTTGATAAATTTTAAATTTGATAATAATAATCTACTCTGAAAATAAACTACAACCGGTTTAAATAGTACTTTAAACCGACCTGAGGTTTAAAGGAAAAGGAACAAAATAAATAAAAAAAGAAATCCAAAAATACTAGGTAAGCATATATACGGCAGCCATTCATACTGAACCTCTTGAATGTAGCTACATCCCTTCTCATCTTCAATGGTGACTGAATTAGGGATCTCTAACTCACGATCAAAGGGTATTTCAACACAAATTCTTGCATAGTCTACTCTTTCTCTTGATGCTGTTATCTTATCAGTAAACAAAGGTGTGCCCATCACACTCGCAATCTTACTTAGCACTTGAACAGACCACAGATGCAGCTTCAGATTAGGAAACTTAATCCAAATAGGAACCGATTTCATGGTTTCCACAATTCATTCGCTAAAGGGGGGAAATAAAAATGAAAGGGTTAGTTAATCTTCTGAAAATTTCACACATCTCACCAGAAGGTACCATTTCCACTGAAAAGCTTGATTTAATTATTTTCTCCAGGCTATTTCTTTCTATCGTACGTTTTAATTGCTGATGCCTATGAACTGGCCTGTACAGCAACTTTTAAACGACTTAGATATTTACAGTAGACAAATCAACAATCAATTAAAAAAAAAATCAGATTCTTACTTTATAATATACGATGTGCTGTCTGGTAGCTCAAGGATAGGGTTGATGCACAATTATAATAACAATATCAGAATATTATCGTTGTTCTGAGTCTTCACGTCCACGTCCACGAACAAAAGCAGGCAATAAAGGATTTTTTAATTAGTTACTTGGGACACTTCGTCTAATTCTAGCTTGAAACGCAGGCTAATTAATGAAAACTGAAAATAGAAATTTAATCTTACCTGGGAAAGATCTCCGATGTTGCCTATAAGAGCATCTGGATTGGGTTTTACAGCCACCCATTTTGAATCTTTCATGAGTTGTAGCCCTCCCGCTTCATCTTGAGAGAGGATTGTTAGATAATCGCTATCAGTGTGGGGCACTAAGCCAGAAATCTCTGATGATATTGGACAGGCTGGGTAACGATTCAACCTAAGAAAACAATTGCTTTCTTGACAAGTGCTCTCAAACACTCCTCTTGGGTGGCCTAAGTTTTCCGTTAGGACCCCAGCCAGTAACCTTGCTAGCTTCGACATTGCTGCTGCAAATTCCACCATCACTTCCCTGTTGATACAGGTCATCAAATTGATTAGAGTCTAGCTACCATATAATAACAAAGGCATCTTAGAAGAAAGGGTGACTTCAATGACTGGTAGGACGGCTTCTGAAGCTAATCAAGATATTTATATTTTTATCGCCTGATCATGTTGTGATTAGTTACAAAATATGTGGACTAGAACATGGTGCCTGGGGTTGTAACACTAAAGAGTATTATGAAGTTATTTTCCTGATCCCACGAGGAAAATAGTGCATGAAACTCCATTAGACTCGAGATTGAATTGAAATCAAGTGTTAAAAGTTTTGGTGACTGTCTTTTGAAAAAAAAAAACGATGAAAGGAGCCAGTCAAGAAAGGTAGATTTTGCAAGTTAAGAGTTGTGCTGTTCAAGTAAATTTCTGGAGGCAAACTGGTGGAGAGAGACCAAATTGGAACATGGTGAAAATAGAGAAGCACCTTAAAGAGCTAAACTCCCCATAGCAAGCTTGCTCAAAAACTTTTGAGATAGGAATGTGGAAAGCTTCAGACCAGGAGAATTGCTTTGGACAAGTAGCTACTGTTGGAGTTCCCCATCTATAAGAGTTGTTCAAAACCCCACCCTTGTCTGACACCAACTGCTTAGCTTCAAATGATTCAAAATCAAAGATAAACTCCTAAACCTTTTGAATAGAACTTGACATTCCCGTATTTTCGGCACTCCAAATCAACAAACTTCAGAATCAACTTGTCTAGAAACAACCTATCTATTGGCATATCGTACTCTGTGGATGGAATAGGACCCCAAACATAACCAATCAAAGCGTTTTCCCAAGTTTTAACCCCAGAAGCAATATCCTCATCACTCACCAGAACCACCTTCTCTCCATTCTTCGCTGCAGGAGCCACGAAATTTTAATTCCATCCCTAAAAAAAAGTTAAAATTCCTCTCAAGAATTTCTATCAAAGAGTCCCAAGGCCAGAAATGAAAAAAAAAAAAAAAAAAAGAGCCCAAATATAATGTAACATATACTATACACATAGGCTTTTAGGTTGGTTATTAGCTGTAGACTTCTAGCGGGACACAACTTGACCGAGAGTTGGCAGATAATACGAAACCCAGGTCCAACGCAGTTAAGTCTATACCAATATTATACTGGCAGTAGTCGAGCCATATTGCCACATATTCTCTAATTCAAGCCACTGCAACAACATGAATAATTTTGTTCACATGATCAAAATCTAGGATCTGTCAATGTCATCTAAATGCTTAAGCAAGCACATTAACCGGGGGTCTGATATCAAATCAGTAGTCTGATATACAAGTTTGGGACGCTCGGTAAGGTGTTCGACTTATTCGACAGATCGATGGTGCCATGACTTGGAGATTTCTTCTAGGATTTATGCAACTGCAAAGGTGATTCAAGTGTAGGGTGTTTCCATTAATTGATTTTATATTCCCATTGTTTTGTTCAACTACTCCCAACCTCTACTAGGTTCATCTTATAAGAGACTGGACTATGAAAAGGGGTAGAAATTTTATAGGAAAAAGATGAGTGTTGCGGAAATAACTTTAAAATTTCAAAGTGATTATTAAGTTGAGAAATATATATATATAAACAATTACAATCAATCATAATCAATCATACAAGAGCATGTATGAAATTTGCATGGTTCACTAACTTGTATAGACCTACATCACAGGTGAAATAATTAGAAAAATTTATTATGAAAAAGTAAGTATCACACCAAATTATTCTCTCATGCAAATTCTCAAAGTAATCTAAAACTCATATTTTCTTTCTTTTCATTAGCCACCAAAATGCTGAGAAATAAGACACTAACAAATACGTTTTCTAACCCTAAAATACGATAACTTTAAACTTTTATATGTGGATTAAGTACGTGAAAATTATTTTTTCACTTGTTCTATAATTTAAGACAAACCCAACAAATCCCTACCTTGACATAAAATGATTTAACTTACAAAACTTAAACTCTTTGTTTGTCTTTATCAAACATCTCTCAAGTACTACACAAATAAATCAAGTCTAATGAATGCTTAAACTTGACTACTAATGTTTTTGAAAATGTGGTAGCGGTTGCTTTTCAAAGTACTTTTTATTTCAAAACACATTAAAATAATGTTTTTTATTTTTAAAAATTATTTTTGACATCAGCACATTAAAATAATCTAAAAATATCAAAAATATATTAATTTGAAGCAAAACAAAATAAAAAATTTTCAAATTTTTTCAAAGCGTTTCTGAAATGCAATACCAAACACGCTCTAAGACAAGCTTCGTCAATATATTTATGAGATTCTCGGTTGTAGCAATCTTATTTACAGATAAAACTACTTGTGACATGATAACTAAAATGAAGTGATGCATGGCATCAGTATGATATATTCTTTCATAATGCATCTAATTCTTAGATAGATGAATAGCATTTTAATTATCACAATGTATAACAGTCAATTCAGATGACAAACCAAACATCATCAACCAAACATCTTAGCCATAAAGTTTTTTCATTACCTCTGTTACTGTCATATATCCATTTTCACTAATTGTTCAGGAAATTATTTAAAAAGATGTCATTTTGTTGCATAAAATAGGCACATTAGAGGCAAAATATTAACAAACTTTAGCAATAAGGACCCAACTGAGAAATGTTTGAAACATTTTGAAACTAATTGATAGAATGTATAGTCTAGGGACTCAATTGAAGCTAGGCATACAGGTTATGAGGTACTGAACAAGTCACCTTTCCATATTCGTTAAAGAGAACCATAGCACATAAGAACTAAAAGAGGAGAAACGCCGACAAAAAGGAAAGCAAATATACACATGAATTGCGTAATATTTTCTTAGATTTAATTTTCATTGACTCTATTGATAAATTTTGTAGAAAATTTATATATAAAAAAAAATAATCCACTAGAAATTCGCCATTAAATCGCCGTGATGGCAACTGTTGAATATTATGCTCCAATGTGACTAAGCATAGATCAAGGAGATATTTCTGTACAATTTGACTAGCAAGTGGTTCTGGTCCAGACACATCACCTTCCAAACGTAACATGCAGTACTCTCCCCTGCAATATGCTCTGTGGGGCTGTGCTCATTTACTTTA
>Ga0325403_1000610_pt1 | contig 26316 bp, 21 predicted proteins | sample PopdelMetagenome_19_FD_205665 | JGI IMG/M metagenome (GOLD analysis project Ga0325403, IMG submission 205665) | Populus deltoides microbial communities from Bellville, Georgia, United States - Xylem-PdKOR-R4 | ecosystem: Host-associated > Plants > Phyllosphere > Stem > Wood/Secondary xylem... | reverse complement strand
GAAGTGAGCTTTCAGAAATTTTTTGTGGGATTATGGGTTCTTAGCCTCAGAATTGATGTGTGGTGTAGCTGAGTGCCACGAAGAAAATGGTATCTTGGAACGCCAGCTGGTTGGACAATGCTGGTATGATCAAGTGGGTTGTGAGAGTACAAGACAAAGGGGATATATGTTTTTAGCTTATTTGGTTTTACTCGGATTTCTGGCTGTGAGTTTTCACTTTCACTTTCCAAAGAATAAGAGTTTCTTTCAAATTGGGGTTTAAATTTGTTTTCTGATTTTACTCTCATAAATCTCAATATTATTAAAAATTTATATAGTTATTAACTTTAAAACCCCTAAAATTACTTAAGATAAGCACAAACGGGTCTAAACACCCCATTAATTTTTTTTTTTAAAATTCTTCAAATTTCGTGGATTGCTTATGTCCTTTGACAGAGGGCTAAAAGGGTGCTCTCTCAACTCTCAACTCTCGTCTATAATAATATGATTGGGTTTAGCTTATGGCTCAAATGTGGCTAGCTATGAAGGTTTTTGTCCCATCAAAACATTTGGGCTTCAGGTTAGCTGGGCTCGATACAAAATCCAATCCTTCTAACAAAGAGTACTAGATTTGAACAATGCAACTGAAGAAGAATCCAAGCATGGAGGAGCACAAGAATAATTCCTGAGGCGCTGCTGACATGGGCATTACATCCAATGTTAATACATTGAAAAAACCATTAGATAGGTTCTTGTTGCGGAGCATGCATATTTTTTGTCCCAAGTCATATTGAAAAGACAGCATTTTGTCACGGATTTTTAGAGACTACAATGCTGTTGTTACGAAGGAGTCAGTCACCAAAGGTGGTAAATTCATACCCCTCAGCGCATAAATTTGAAATTAGCCACATCTAAATTGTCGTTTCTTCCTCCTATTATTTTAACATACCATTCTACCTTGCATATTCTATTGTTTTGTCTTGGATCAACTCGTAACTTAAACGCTTAAATAATCCTATCAACGGTCTAACATCACATGGAACCGATCAAGATTTTTGAATAAAGCAACACTGCCTTGTCCCTTCTGACATCTCTCCATTGTCTCCCCACTTGTTTTTGCTTGAATTCCTCAATTTCTATATATGAACTGGAGCTTGTGAGTCTGTGACTTATGTTGATGTAACAGAATTGTAGTAATGGGAAATTGCTCTCTGAAAGGGGTTATGGAAGATTGTCCTAACAACATCAGGGTTTTAACAGATTCTGGGGGTATTGTAGAGTTCAAGGGTCCTAAGTTAGCCAAAGATGTCCTTCGTGAATATCCAGGTTACAGCATTTTTAGGCAGGGTCATGCTTCATCTCCATTGTCTACCCATGAGTACCTACTTGGTGGCCAATTTTACTGTCTTCTTCCACTTCAGAATGAGCAGAAATTATGTGACACTAAAGTTATTAGCCAAGCTCACGACATGGGGCTGGCCACAGAGAAGGTAGCCATGGAGTGGATTAATGAGATTGAGCCACCAAAGATGTCATCCAGTACAGCAGCAATGGATTATGTAGACGACTTAGCAACCGGACAGGTGCTCGAGGTCCTGCCTACGCTAGGGGATGGGGTTTGGAGAGTGAAGTTGGTGATCGGCACCAAGCAGTTGGAAGAAATTTTGTCTGAACAAGTGAATACCGAGGCCTTGATTGAGAAAATGAGAATGGCAGCAAGCTCAGCGAGTCTGACGCCTCGGCGTAGCAAGAGTTCTTGGAAGCCAGCGCTCTCTAATGTATTCAGGGTTCCACATTAATAATTAGTCCGTCCTTTTCTTGTTGTGCTAGCAAAGAGAGGATATGAGTGGTAGGAATATTAGTGAACGAAATGCCTTAATTGTTTTAGTGGCAAATTAAGCACTATTACTCTGTTACAGAAACGCTTTTCGCTTCGTCGTTTTTTTTGGGTCTAATGTCAGGATGCTTGAAGAATTGTCTTCAAGCGTCGTGTAGATATGCAACGAAGAGAGTTGTAATGTAAGAGCATATGCCTATGCTTTCACGGTTCGTTTTGTTACTTTTGAGTTTATAGTGGTTTTGGTTTAGTTCTTACTCTTTTTTATAACTTGTTTTGGTTGAGGTCTTGTAAGAAAAGTAAAAAAGACTTGTTGTTCAAAAGGCACCTGTTACTATGGTTTCAAATTCAAGAACGTGTGGTGTGTGTATCAGTAACTTGTACTGAAAAAGAAAAGAAAACAGTACTCTTGAAAGTTGGCTTGGATAGCAGTCGAGTTTGTTTCCCACTTTGTCATTCAAGAATTAAATTCACAGCTGGTGAAAAAAACAAAATATAGATGGAGTTAAGATCTGATTAAGAAATAAATTTACGAGCATTTTCTTGGCACTTGTTAGCCAAGTCTTAAAGGAGCAGAAAGAGTTGCTTCAAAAGCACTGGTTTTAAGTTTCAAGTTGCAATGGCTAGGTACCACTGTTTCATGAACACTGAACTAAAAAACGAATCCATAAATATTGATGGAGTCCTAAACCTCCTGGGATTGGAATAACACCTCAATACTCATATAGCATCTCACTCCCCCCTTAATTCCTATACGAGCACAACAAGAATATTTTGAGTCGAAGGGGTGATTGGAATGGATTGGCCATTAGTGGCTGTTTTTCATTTAATCAGCTGGGGTTTTTAACCAAATCTACTACTGACTGACGTTTACCACAAAAAGGACCAAAAGGACGCGGTCTTGTTATAATATCGTATATGCTCTTGAATGCAACGACTTCTTACCATATCTGTATTTTTCAGAAACCTCCACAAGCTTAGTAATGGAAACAAGGTGCAAGGTTTTTTAAAAACAGAATTATGTTGAAACATTGTGGTATTTTGAAACAGTTGGAATCAATAAATTTGAATGGTAACAAAGTGCTCCAGATCTCCTAACATTAGGACATGGCCACCCAACAGCATTATCTTTTTTCCTTGCTCGTTTGCAACACTAAGATGCTCGCAAGGATCGACCAAGATGCTCATTTCAGTGGATCGGTGGGAAATAGTATGCACTCGATCAAATCCAACAAGCTGTTTTTCTGGAGCGCCTCTGAAAACTGTTGGCACTCTAGAGAACAACATCACCACGTGGCCTCCATCCATATTTCCAACATTCTCGACCAAAATTTGCATATAGAATCGCAATGAATCGCAAGATGTAATCTCGTTGACGTTTATATAACTTAATCTTTCTCCTCCCTGCTGTAGTGTTCTCTTCCTAGAATTTGATGACAAAGAGCCTGACAAACTTAACTTGCTTGGTGCTGACAAGATCTTGTAAGTGAAATTAGTGTAGCTTAAGCCTCCACCGAATCCATATACTCGGTTTCCAGTGTAAAACCGATAGGTTCTTCCTGGGTAACCACGAGAAGGATTAGGTCTCATGTTCATATCAGTCATCGATACCTCAGTGAATGACTCAGGATACCATGTCATTGGCAATCTTCCACCTGCAAATTTTGATGTAAAGACATTTAATGAGACTTCTGGATGAGAACAAGAAAGCATTGTTTTCTCTATGTATCAGAGAAACCAAACAATCCCAGACATTTTTCCATGGGACCTGATATCAGAACATATGTAATTTCAAATGGATTCTATTTTTTATACTTTTCATATCTTAACTGGTAACCTGCTTTCCTTAAAAAACCTGGAAATGAATCCATTCTAAATGATGAGTTTTAATAAAGGTAACTTCATGCTTTTACAAAGATGATTTTATTTTTATGCTGTCTCGCCTTTAACAAATTGGAGTTTTCAATGTAGTGTCGATGAAAGATGTAGTAGGATAATTTCAATTTTTTGGAAGAGAATATGAACTTGATGTTTGTACACATACCAACCTGGATTATATTCTCCAAAGATGATTTCTGCAAGTGCCTTTGCACCAGCTTCACCAGGGTACCCGATCCAAAGAATGCTAGCAATTCTTGGGTCTCCTTTGGCAAATGATACATCAAGTGGTCCTCCACCAGTAAGAACTAGAATCACTGGTTTTTTACTTGCTGCTGCAACAGATGATACAAGGCTCATTTGTTTACCAGGTAACAGAAGACTAACTCGGTCATGCTCTTCAGTTTCTTGTGATAAATCAAGCCCAGCAACAATAATTACAAAATCAGCTCTTTTGGCAACAATTATTGCTTTGTGGAACTGAGTATCAGAAACACAAGCTACATCAAGGCAACCGATGGCATAAGAAGTCTTCTTTACGTAGGCTTTAAGTCCCTCAAAAAGACTCTGTGGATCACATGGATATCCTACAATTAAATGTATCAATTAATAAATATATAGTGTTGAAGTTGAAGAAATTCTACAATGTTTACAAAACTCTGCAATTACTTGATGTAAGCGGATTTCGAGGTTTGCTATCAGTGTGATTCTGCAACTAATATGGAAATTACAAATAGAATGATTGTTTGTTTACATCATGATAACCAGTCCATCTAGAAAGAAAACACTTCAGTTCAATGATTTTTGGTAACAATTTGCCAATACTTAATCTGACTTTTAGTTTATGAAACTAATTCACACAAAAGGATAGAATTTGAATTGAATAAGATATTATGTGCAGCAAGTCATACCTGTGTAGTCACCACCCAAACTGTTTGCCATGTTTGCCAGTGGACCAATAATAGCCAAGGAAGAAACAGCTTTTTTATTCAAAGGCAGTAATTTTTTATCATTTTTCAGAAGCACAATTCCCTGCCTTGCTGCTTCAAGTGCTAGTGTCTTGTGCTCTTTGGTACAGACATTTTTAGGTCCAAGTTTTCCAAACTGCCCTTTTCTAGGGTCTCCATCAAACAGCCCTAGCCTGAGTTGAACTGAAAAAAGATTATGAAGAGCTCGATCTATATCTTCCTCTTGTAACTTGCCCTTCTCGACAGCAGATTGAGCATTTCGTAGCACATATGTTCCACAATTAATATCCATTCCTACAAATAAGCATCCCCATAGTGACTATTAATTGGACAAACAGTGGTATTTGTTTGCTGCTAGTTATAGATACCTGCTTTAAGAGCAATAGCAACCGCATCCTCAGGGCTTTTGGAGTAGTTCTGATATTCAAAAATTGTGGCCACAGCATCACAATCTGAGGTGATGTATCTGTTTTTCCACGGGGACACGCAAATATGAGCAATCAAATTCTGAATTTCGATTCTGCCATTGCATAATATAGAAAGAACTCTTAAAAACTTTTACCCCTTGAATCCCCATTCTGTTCTAGGTTTTTGTAAGAGATCCTCTCTTGCACAAGCAGGCACCCCGTTAACTTCATTATATGAACACATTAAGCAGCTTGCTTTGCCTTTTTGTATGCAACTACGAAATGGAGGCTGATATGTATCCTCCATATCTTGTTCTGTAACCTATTAGGAATGATAAACCAATTAAACTCACTTGAGATTGCAGTTAACGTTCATTTTTAAGAAAGGCCAAAACACCAAGAAATCTTGCTTTGTAATACCCTACAACTTATATATAAAAAAGTGAACTTGACAATCAAATATTGCTCCAGCAAACCAAAAGTCATAGGTTACAAAGAAACAAACTAAACGCAGTTAAAACTTTTCTCTATTACCTACCAACCAGTTACAAATTAAGCCAAGCCAACGGAAACCCTTTTGAAACTAGTTAACAATACTATCAAAGGAGTTCTCGATGGAGTTATATTTTATCTTGTAATTCCAACTAACAATTATGAAAACCAGTAAAAATGAATTAACGAATTGGATTAAAAAACAAGTTACCACAGCATTGAATGAATATCTGCTGAAATTGCCCCATTTCTCCAGGTCATAAGCAGTGGAATGTTTGCAACAAGCAGAGAGCATAAGCTTATCATCATTAATTTCGCCATCCTCTCCTAACAGTACCCTCTTCTGTCCAATCCCATGTCTACCAGTACTCTCAGTCTCAGTACCATTTTTCCAATGCCCACCTTGGAAACCTTTGACAAACTCAATAGCATAAGCAGAAGCCACCATAGGATCCTCACCAGGAGTTTCTTGGCCTCTCCCCCATCTGGGATCCCTAAAAATATTAATATTAGGTGCCCAGAAGGTCAACCCTGCTTGGCCAACATTGTACATAGCTCTAGCCTCGATGGCAATAGCTGATCCAATCAAGAACCAAAGAGTCCTATTAAAAGAAGCAGCGCTGACAATAACTTGAGGAAAACCAGTGGCTGAAGTAACAGGTCCTCCATTCTTAAAGGACACACCTGGGCCATTAATGGAAATTCCATGGAGAGACTCAGACCACCATTCATAGTGTGGGATGCCAAGTCTGGGGATCCCTGAGGCATTGTCTGAGAGTTGCTGGATCTTTTCTTGGAGGGTTAAGTGAGAGATGAGAGACTGGGCTCTTCTAGTGATGGTTAAGGATTTGTTACAGAAGGAGTAGGTGTTATGGGTTGGTGGTTTGCATGGAAACTGAGGATTTGCTACTGGTTTGGAGTTGGAGGGGGAGAGGGAGAGGAATAATAGGAGAAAGAAAAGGCATCTCCCGTTGGCCACCATTTGTTTGCTTTTGCTTTGAATGTCTGTTAAGCTCAGCCAACTACTACGCTTCTGCTTTTATTTGTTCAACCATAAGCTTATCTTTCGTTCTCCAATCATATGTTTGGAAACAATATATTTTGAAATGTGATTCAATTAATATAATTCTCAATTACGAAAAACATTAAATATTACATTAAAAGGTGAAACACGAAGATTTTAATAATTAAAAATTATAATTTGTTTTCATAATTGTTTGATTGCATTTTTATATATACCTGGATTATATATATAACACAAACAATACAAAAAATATATTAATATATAATAATAAACTTATTTAAATATTATCTCCAAGATTTAAATTTACAAAATTAAACAAGTTGTCAAGCTTTCTCAATTACTTTTTATGCCAAAAGACATGATAAAAAGCAAGGGAAGAAGAAGAAGAAGAAGAAGAAGAAGAAGAAGACGTCTTATCTCGCTGAAATGAAGTGAAAATCCATGAAGTGAAAATATATTAGTAATATAAATATTATCTTATGACCATGTCAATACAAAATTAGTATTTTTATGAGGAAATATTTTTAATAATGAGATGAAGAAAACTAGCAATCCATCTTGTAATGAAAATGTGAGATATTTACATAAAAATAACAAAATTAACCTAAAATGTTACAATAAATATCTAAAATTTAATTTGTTTTGTTTTATATTAGATTTTGAAGTATTTTATTTATGTTTATCTATAAACTTCAATTTAATAAAAAAAGATATATAAAATGGGTTAGTTTAGTTATTCTATAAAATTATAAGGAGAGAATAACAATAAATATTAAAAAAACAATAGATATAAAATTATAAAGAGAGAATAACAATAAATATTAAAAAAGATTAATTTTTTTTTTTGGTTCCATACAAGTTGATTTTTTGTTTACGTATTTCCTAAAAGGCCACGCATCAATCATCTTTCCAGTCCTAAAATGAGTGTCTTACTGCAACGAATATCGGCCTTTCCTGTAGATTTTCTTTCTTTTGCTTTGTATGAAGCCACGCGGCAGAAGCATATAAGGCCAAACAAGAACAAGTTTTTTCCTTCCTTCCTTTCTTTCTTTGAGATGGGGCACTCAACTCGAGTTCTTGAGAAACCCACTTGGTTTTGTGGGTTTGGAAAGAAAGAAAATAAGAATTTATTAAAGATTAAATTGAAGAATTGAGTAACAAATCCACCTATGAACCAGCTAAACCCTTGATCCATATCAGATAAGGATTTTGTTTGTGGGTTCCTATTTAAGTTCTAAGTGGACTCGGAACGAACAAGCTACTGCTACATAGCACGGGATTTTCATCCTTTTGTTTATTTTTCGTCGAACTCTTACCATCTTTTCTTTCTATGTATTGCCATGTTCTAGCAACAAGTGGCTTCTTTAGCAACGATATGGCCGCCTTGACAATGAAAGGCGAAGAACAAAATACCACTACTGATCATGGGTACGTGACAGGCCTTTTTACTTGTTTTTTCTCTTCTTGTTTTTATCTAACTTGTAGACACTCTAACCCTAATTAAATGCATCACACGGCGCATTAATAACTCGATAATTTTAGGCAGGTGACTTGCGATTTTGTTTTTGCCCTTTTCGTTGTCTATAGGACTAGTTCAAAGAAGAGAAAATTGACAATGATCTCTGGATCATCCTATATTCCCATGGAAAAACTTGGGACGCTACAGGGCGATGATGCCCATTTTATTTGCGCAGAGAAGAAAACAGTTGGGGTGGCAGATGGTGTGGGTGGTTGGTCCAAACATGGCATTGATGCAGGAGAATATGCTAGACAACTCATGAGCAATGCTGAATATGCAGTAGTGAATGGCGAGCCAAACAGCAAAGTTGATCCCAGAAAAGTTAAATAGATGCTGCAAACCTAGAAAAATATGCTGCAGAAAACATTCGAACACCCCCCTTGGTAATCCAACGTTTACTTTTCTACTACCACAATTTGAAATTGAATATTCTCAATTTGGACCTAATTGACAACTTTGGGGGCATGATCCATAGAACTTCTCCACAACCAATTGCATAAACGCACAGAGAACATCTCATATAACACAGCATACACAGAATTCCGAGCCACATGAGAGAAAGGGAGAAACCTTTAACAATGATATTCCTTGAATCTAAATAACCTTGGGCAGTTTGCAAAATGTATGGCACATTTACAAGAGATTTACAAACCTTTCAACTCTAAGTTCAACCAATAATGAGGTGCTCTGACCTCCCCTGTCCAGTAATCTGCACTGCAGAACAAGATGCCGAAGTATGTTTTGTAGAAAAGAAACTCTGTTTGCAAGGCTGCTCATTCGCTCAATAAGTTTCACTTTGCAAATCGCAGTGTCCACTCTGCAGCTAGTTCATCATGTTTTGCTCTATCTGCCAAGTACATGTGGGCAATGCCAGGGACAAGAGGATTGTCTGCGGTGAGGAGAACACCAAACGTTAGTAAAACATCAGAATATTTAATATGAAGGTGGTCTCTGGGATGCCAAACATAAATAGCAAAAAGGGTTTTCACATAGTTTTTACTGTACATATAAAACCTGAAAACTTGGTTTTCCGTTGGGTGTTCATCACAGGGTAATTGAAATCGGAAAGTGAAGACTTTCAACAAGAATATGCCCCATGAAATTTTTTTCCTTGACAAAAAGGTATGACCGTGGTTTCACAAGATTATATAAAATGTTCCCCATTGCCAACCAACAAAACTCCTATGGTCATCAAAATTGAACAAAGAAATACAAATTTGTCAGAAATAATATGGAAGTAAAAATCAACCAGCCTGCAACTAAAATAGCAGTTGGTGTAAAGGCCAGAACCCAAATATCTGCCTCGAAACCCGAGCTAAAGAAAAAAAAAAGAATTTATAGACTATTACGAAGGCAAGAAAAATTACAAGGATCAGGGTGAGTGAAAATCGATCTGATTGCAAGTAGCACTTTAGTAATTGTAAGAGCTGGACTCCAACTATCCTTCAGGATGTCCAAACTAAGGTTGCCGGCAGAATCAACATTGCAATGGTAGATACGAGTCTTGAACACTACCTGTAAAATAATCTTATAAGTAAAAGAACGAACATAGAAAGTGGAGCATCAAAACACCTTACTCCCTTAACCATCACCAAAAATATGCTTTCATGCAGTTGTGCTTATATTCAATCTTCCTTGATATGGCTCAGAGTCAACTAATGATGGAATGGTTGGAAATGTACAAGTTAGCAGTCAAAGGTCCTAAAATCTAATACGATAATTCATTATATTATTAACAACATCTTGGCAATGTCACAACTATATTTGATGCGTAAAACATTATGTTAGATCCATGGATGTAAACTATACACAAAGGTTCATTGAACTGCTATAACTACATTTCAGAAAAGGAGTTCCTTTTAATTCTTAAATGTTCCATCTTCATGAGTTATCCTCGATTCTCTCACTTGCTGTCTTCTGATGTAACTAGAAATGCAGGCCATCAACAGAATAATTATCACAGAAGAGCACACATAAGATCTAGGACTGCTATTTTTTGTAATCCAACTAGGCATCACAATAGTGCCACGGCCGACAGGGTCCAACATCACCTATTACTTTGGTAGAGTTATAAATGGAACCCTTATACTCTTGAGCTTCAACATAAAATTTTGAAACATTTTGACTCCTATTTCATTCTAATCTTTCAAGTAAGCTTACCGAGAAGTAGATCAACCACATAAATCAATAATCTCACGTCTAAGATGAAAAACTCAGCAGATATGTATATATGCATGGCAATCAACTAATTGGATGTAAATGCACATACCTTTGGAGGTTTGAATGGATAATCACTTGGAAACGTTAGATCAAGGAAAAATATTCCGCCTTGGTATGGCGTTCCTACAAAACATATGAAGCATAACAGGAATGAAACCCTATAACATGGAAAAATAGGCAAAACTGAAAAGAGAACCCCAGTATGATGAAGAACAAGCTACCAGTTCCTAGAGGGCTGTTTAATAAGGAACATGATCAAATAAGACCTTCAATCTTATATTCTCCAATTTCATTGCTAGAACCAAAAGTTGAAACTTATTTATAATCCAAACAAACAACATCCAAATTACTAGGAAAATAAAAAAGACAGTTTGATCAGTGACAGCTAGCTTTGTCTAAATTAAGCTCAGCAGCAATAACGCATGGAAGTTTCAAAAAGCATAATCCTCAAGACATACTCAGTTGAACTAAAGCTGAGAACTTTATAAAGATTAAGAACAAAAAACAAGAAAAGCAACAAGAACCCATTACTCAAAAAGACAAGAAAAGTAGTGTGAAGTAGAGGAAATAACCTGGAGGCCCCATGACAGTGGAGATCCAATGGTAAAGATTATCACCTTTTGGTCCAGCAGAGCAATCAGGAGGTGGGTCCATGTTAAGTTCAGTCATTTCTCGTTGTATTCTTTTCCCTGATGTTGAAACTGATGTTGGTGATACCCAAGAACTTGTTGCTGTTGCTGATGATCCTCCACGTCCTGCCATTGAGATGCCTCCTTGGCTATTCATTTAACCACAAGAAACCTGACACTTCACAGAGGGGGGTGAAGGGATGGAGAAGCAGTGCAGAGGATTTTGTGAGGTGATGAATAACCCGACAGGTCGTTAATTGGCTACCTTGCTATTCATTTGACCATAAGAGCATCTACAATGGAAGAGAAAAATAAGAGCCAAAACTTTTTTATATTAATTTTGTAACTCTAATAGAATAATTAAATAAAAATCTAAAATGATTTTTTTTAAAAAAAATCATTCCTATATATTTATATAAAAAAATGAAAAAAAATTATTAATTGAATTTTTTTAATAGTTTTTTCTAAAAAACAAAAATTATTAATATTAAATATATTAAAATAAAAATAAATTATTAAAATGAATTTTTTTATTGAAATGCATATAAAAAACCATATTTACGTTTTTTTTTAAAAAAATCAAATCAATAATTTGACTTAACTTTCATGGTTGGAGATGCCCTAAGAAACCTCACACTTCATAGGGAGGTAATGGATAACCGACAAGTCGTTTATTGTGACCAAAATGGGATTTGCAGCCGACCAGTAGGTTGATAAGGGAAAGGTATATAAGAAACGGAAGCAATTATTAGAGTATAATTTTAGTTTTATTTAGAGAAATATGTTTTTACATTCATACATGTTTTAAAATTTTAATTTTTTATTTCAAATTAAAATTTATTATTTTTACCAATTTAACGCATCATGTGGCTACTTTGCTTTAGATGAATTAATGAAGTGAAATAATATTATTATTCTAGGAAAATTAATACATTCAATAATGAAATAACTGATAAGAGCAAAATGGAATATATTTTTTATTGAAACAACTTTGAGAAGTTTGTCAAATTTTGCGTTTTGTCTACAAGAATATTTAACTAGAAACATTAACTGTGTTCAGTAACGTAATACTGTTCTATATATGTTCGGTAACATTATGCTTTGAGAGTTGAGACAACCCAATCACCATTTCTCTTTATTATTATTATTTTGGAGAGTCAACTTTTATTACAACAAAACAACCCTTCAAAATGATTTGACAACGTCTATGGACAACAAATCGTCATCAAATCAATCGGGAATGTAAGGAGAATTCTTTATGCTTTTTGGCGGTTTGCATGTGAATCAAGGCAACAACGGTTGCATTAAATTTTGGCGACTCCATAAACTGGAGAATATATCAAGGCCAGTAGGGTAACATTGATTCACAACAAGCTGTCTTCAGTAATATGACAAGAAGCACAGGCACAGGCCATAGCAGCAGTTAAATCTTGCAAGACATGAAGCATTTCAAGATGCCGGCAACAGGCTGTCTGAACTTAATATTCAGAAACAGTACAAAACATGGTGACAGTTAATTCTTCAAAGACACCTCCGAGCATTTGAAAACCCGGACAGCAGAATCACTCTCACATATCCCGATCCTGCATGTCCTTCACGGCTTTCTCAATTGCTGGTATATTCTTCCTCAAGGTCGACCATTGTTCCTCGTTTAAGCTTATTCCTGAGAGGAGACAACAAGAAAGGGTTAAGCAAAACCTTCACATATTAGCAGCATGAAACACAACTGGGCTTAATGCTTTAAAGAAACAAAATAGTTATTCAACATGGCCTGACTTACACATGTCCACGCATGTGTGCACAGATAAAAAGAGACTAATGACCATAATCCAATGAGGCAGAATATCAAACGGCTTTAATGTAACAGTCTTCAACAACATTTGTCAATTTTGTCACACATTTTATCTTAGATGCAGGAGTTTGAATGAATATAAGTTATGTGTTTCCAACTGAAATCCTTTCAATACACACTAATGATAAAACTGACTCTTAGATAAAAAGCAAAAAACCTTGCTCGGATTCCAGTAAACACTCATAATGCATAGTTGTGCTCTTGGATTCTTCTTCCTTTTATTCTGAAATACGCATATTATCAAGTCCAAACGGTTTTATTTCAATGTCATTCCCATATTTTCTGAATTGCCTCTATGTTTGATGAACATGAAAAGAATAGTAATCTCCTGAAGATTGGCCTTGGTGAAATTATAGCTCTCAGGAAAATCACGCTGCATTGAGTAACTGCCCTAAAGCAGGATGCAGGACACTTCACTACACTAAAGTGAGTGACTGCCTTAAAGCAGGATGCAGGGCACTTCACTACACCGAAATCAAAATCTAAGCATATCCATATCCCTTAAGTTTCCAACGTAAATCATAGAACTGTATGAGCCATCATACAAAACCACACAAATGGAATGACTGCAAGCATCAAACATTAATCTAACACCAGAAGATCCGTTGAAAGAAAATCACACAGATAAAAGATATTGTAAGAGGGGTTCAAAATAGTCTTGTGTCAAGATGCTCAAAATCAGATTGCTCAAGTGATAAAACAAGATTTGAAATTGACTACCGCAGAACTCAACCAGAGAAAATGGCTGCCCCTCACAAAATTAACCAAATAATCAAGGATTGAAAAACCAAACATCCATAACCAACATCTTAATTTATAACTTCTCTCAACCTATACAATTATACACCACTGATTAATCCACCAAACTCGGAGAATCAGACAGTCGTGACTATGATGATCGTCAAAAAACTTCAATTTAACTAGAAAAAAAATCCTCCAAACCCACAACTTGAGTTACAAACCAATCTTATTTTGCATCAATACAAGAAACCCACATAGAAAAACACAAAACTAAACAAAATAATAGAAAAAAACAAAAGCAGCATATAACATTTTGAAAAAAAAATCCACAATTTAATAAATAATCTACCTTTAGTAGTAGGTCTTTCTGCTCCACCGTCATAGTAATACTCCCTTATTGAGACCAAATTTGCTCCTCTGAAATTCTGTATTGTCACTTTTCTCTTAGCTGACAACTGTCAATCAAAAGCAGCAAAAAGAAACATTCAATATTCATTAACAAACCTAACATCTCAAAATCAACATTTCCAAAGCTAAGACCAAAAAGGGGGGAGAAGGGGTTAGGGTTTTGCACTAACCCTGCAAATGACAAGATTGCCCTCATCATCATACTCTTGCTCCTGCTTGCCTGTTTCTTCTTCATCGTCTTCTTGTTTGGCCTTTTGTTCTTCGAGGAAAGAATTAACGACGTGTCTAACATAAGTCTTGTACTCAGATTTATCAAGGTCAAGGTCAAGCTTGTTGGATGCTAACCTACGAATCTGATGTTCAGTTGTAGTTTCCATGTCAGATTCCTCCAAGATTTCTCGTACTGTTTCTTTGATTTGCATTCTGAGTTTGGGTTCCATGTTTTCCTTCCTTTCTATTTAGGGTTCTAACTTCTAAGGATTCTTATTGTGACACTAAATGGAAATAAAAATCTAATACAGGGGGAGGGAGGGAGGGTAGGTAGATATAGATTCTCTAACACTGGTGATTAGGCGTGATTATTAGGGGTTAACTGTTTCGTGCTTTCGGTTTTTAAATTACATTATTTGGAAAGTACAAGATAGTGTTCTTTTCTGCCAAAGTTTGGTCAAGTTTTTCTAAATATATACATATATATATATATATATAAGAAAATAATTTTATAAAAATCAAATAAAAAATAATAAAATTCAATATCCGATTAAATAAATAATAAGTTTTTAAAAAACAAATTTGAGTAAATCTTCTAATTCTGAATTAATTTTTCAAGCTCGCAATCCATAAAATCTTATGTTTAGGTTTAATGAAGAAACTTAGTTTCCAACTACTTTAATATTGAAAGTAAAATTAAAAAATAAATATTAATTTAAAAAATAAAAAAAATAACAATTAAAATAATAAAGATTAAATATGGTAGAAAAAAAAATTAAGAGTGATAAAATAAAAAAATAATTTAAAAAATTATTATAAATAAAACAAATAAGAATAAAAAGAGAACTAAATTTGATATGTATAAAAAATAAAATTGAAAAAAAAATTATTTTATAAATTATTTCAAATAAAATAAATAATAGTAGAAAAAATATGAAGAAAATCCAAAATAAAAACTAAATCTAATGATTGTTTTGAATAACACAGATGATAAAAAAAAAAAAAAAAAAAAGAAGGGGTTAAAAGCATCAAACTCAGGATCTGTTGAACACATGCTCCTGTTAGAGATGGAAGACATGCATTGCATCTATGATTCAAACTTTGAAAAATATTGTTTGGTTGCTGAACATCCCTCATACTTCGCTTTAAGGGCGCAGCCGAAACCCACACATTAACACTTACAATGCACCAATCAACTATTTTTTTCAAAAAATAATGTTTATATTTATTAAATTATCAGTTTATCTTTTTATCAACTCGATTATAACAACAATAATAAAAAAAATAAAATGAAAATAAAAAATACACTTGGACATGTTAAATAAGTTTTATTTTAAAAAATAATTAGGTTATTTTATTTTGCTTGATGAACAAAAATACCCTAGGATATCAATTTTTTTAAAAAAATTGATTGTAAGGATAATGTAATTAACGTGCTTTAGAAATATAAGAACATCGCTTTGTCACCTAAACCCGGTAAAAAAAACTACTTTTTATCCCTTACCTTTTTTTTTTTTTTCCTTTTTATGGGCTGGTTGGTAAAATAATAGAAAACATTTTGGTTAAAAAGACATAACAAAAAACCTTTTTTTTTACAATATTGCACGTTAATTACAATAAAGAATATTGTAAAATTCTTCGGAATAAAAAATGGACAAATTCTTTGTACCTTGATATCACAAACATAAAGAAGAAGGAGAACATGTCTTTAGAATATTTTGATGATTTTCTTTTTCAATAATTAATTTAAGATTACTAGCAATATTGTAAAAGAAGCTCAAGTTCCTGAAAACGTGTGAGAAATAATATAGTATCATATTTGCCTGTTTAGAAATCTCGCCTTTACAGGAAAGTACAATTTTTATGACTTTTTTTTTTGGTAATTACCTTCCATTGCAAAATGAGGGAGATGAAGTTCCCTGATATATCACATTCCCAATACAACATCATCACCGCTGATGTATTTTACTATTCTGAGTTGCTAATGGATGAATTCATTTGTTGAACTCTAGACAATCCATTAAAGATTAATCAGAACATAATTACTCTTAAGAAGTGAGAAATTTCTCTGGAATGTCACTTTATAAAATTTGATTAGTGACATGGAGGGCTGAATAGGTAGAGAGATCTTTCAAAAGCTGTACACAGTAGAATCAACTGCGATGAACATCAAAGTTTCTGGCTCTGCACAAGGATGTAAAACAGACCAGAAGTAATGATGGTCAGAACAACATCAATCTGAGAATTCATGAAAAAGTTCTTCTCTTTTTTATGGGGCAGAAGGCTAGAAAGGATCACATACAAAGCCACATCCCGTGGTCCCAACAGATATAAATCTCAACCTGTTCTCCATTGCCAGTCGAGCTATGGTCAAGTCGATCTCTTTGCAAAGTGTTACCTCCTAAATCTCCCTGGACCTTGCCTTTTCTTCCTACAATATTCGGCACGATACTGTGACTACATATTGTATAACTAGATTGGCATAAAACTCACTACTGTTATACATACATTAGAATTGGAACTAAGGCTACAAAGGAAAGGTGCACACGAAAATGAGCTTGCGAATGTCTACGAAGCCCTTTATGAACTCTAGGATTAGAGAAGTGAAGCAGAGAAGAATTTGTAAGATTTTTCTGCATTTTGATGCTAAGATAAATTGTGATCTCTCAGATCCCATTTTTTCCAGAAGAAGAAGAGGAGGTTTGGAGAGTAAAGAGACCGCATGCTGAATGGATTATATTTCTTATTATGCTTCACTGAGATGCGAAAAGGCTTTTATCACCAAAACAATTGATTATTCTCATTCTCTCATAAATTAAAATTGCCAGACAGACTAAGAAATGAGGAAAGCATATGAAATTGGAGTAGTTCTCTCTTACAAGCAACAGAGCCAACTCATCTTTTAGATGCCACCATGACTTTACATGGACACAATTGTCTGTTGGCCTGTATCTGGATTATAGTCCTGTATGAAAATAGGCTTGACTGTGCATGTAGTAACTGAAAATCACACTTGGCCAGCTCATCGAAAAATAAGCATAAAATCTAAGCCAGCTTGCTTAGGAAAAATTTCAGGAAATAATAATAGCAGGATGCACAATTGCTTAGCTAAAACTGTGCACAAATTTACCTGGTCTCACCCTCATCACTGATCACTACAGGAGTTTCTTTCTGCTCCCTTCCAAATGCTACCTCGTCCATGCTTTGGCCTTGTCGCCTATACCTGCCTCCAGAAGCTAAAAATCCAGGACAGGGCCTGTAAGCCTTTATTGGCCACCAACCAAACCCCGGAACGGTTGCAATCCCACCTTGAATTCTTCCCTCTCCATTGCATCCCTTTTCTATTTCCTCTCTCCCACAGCCCTTGCAACCACTGTAGAAAAAGAATGTCCATTAACCTCCTTCTCCAAGGCAAGCAAAAAGAGAGCATTCTTGACTGAAAAATGTGTCAAAAGACATAAAATCATAGTCATATATAACATTCATTAGAGTTTCTTCCATGAGCAAAGCCTTATAAACATCTTTCACCAGCCCAAAGAATTGATCTCTTCTACTAAAAATGGGAGCTTCCGTGGACCTTTTTTGTGCAATAGAATCCCACCCTTCTCCAAAAACATAAACCCACAGTAAATTATTAGTGGGCAATATTATATGCTGTCTCACAATGAGATAGCATGTAATACAAGAACTGATATTCATGCTTTACAGCTCCTTGTAACCCCCCTTTCGTACAGCTAACAAATTCTCCCCAGTGCCACTTCTATGTTGCCTCTCACAACAACAGTATGGATTGAGAAACTGAACAATTTACAGGAAAATTGAGCTGGACATCTCAAGTACTATAATTTATGATAAACTTTGTGCTCACTAAATAAATGAATGATTAACATGTGATCTACTCTTCTAAGTTCCTCATCCACAACTATAACCTATTACTAATCGGTCGTTCAACTGAGCTAAACTATTCCTTAATTCGGCAACCAAACAAATGGAAGTGCATAGCTAAAGCATTCATATATAGCTCAACTGCAAAAAAAAAGAAGAGATGGGAAGTACCTAAGAGGGAGCTTGTCAACATCTTCGGTGGTAGGAAGAGCATCTGATGAAGGAGGAGGGGGGCCATCCTCTACAACAGAAGTCGAAGAGGTAGAGGAAGAAGAAAGAGGGATGATGATGGGCTTAGATTGGTGCTTAATGAGAATTGTTGCAGAGCTATGAAACCACGAGTTGCTGTAAGTATATGAGCGTCGAGTGCAAATGGTTTGGTGAGGTGTTGGAACTGAGACAAGAGCTATTGCCATTCTCTCTCCCTATCCTCTCTGTAAGTGGGTGTATGCGCGTGAAGGGAGAGGAATGAATGGTAGCCACTAGCTTGCAGAGCGGTATGGCTTCAAGTCCAACAACCACGTATGTTCGGCCCCACGCAGAGATATCATAATCAACTCGTGCTTGTATTTGTGCCTGGCAAAAAGAAATGGAAGAGGTAAAAGGTTCCACCGAGATTTGAACTCGGGTTACTGGATTCAGAGTCCAATGTCCTGACCACTAGACCATGGAACCTTGTGGGAATTGAGGTCCAATTTTTATATTATTAATATTAAACTAAGTTCACGCGCTTCATTCTCTCCCCCTTTTTTTTGTTTTTTCACCGTTCTCAAGTCATCAAGTTTGTGGCTGATCGAGTGTCCGTTTTGCATCCCAGATGATTAATTTTTTAATATATCAAAAAATATATTAAAAAAAATTCCTAGTCGTTTAGGTCAGTTTCAAAATGGACAAAATTTTGTTCGTGAATTCCCTTGTTTTCTCCTCAAGAAAAAAAATATTTTACATAAATTTCAAAAAATATTAGGCACACGTCACAATATAAAGTCTTCATCTTTGGTAGTAGAACACTTATTTCCTTCGCCTTCAATTGTCATCCTTTCCAATAATAGTTATCCAACTGCCCCAACTTTCTTGACGTCACCACCCTCTCTCACTGATAACTAATAAAATGCCTCATTTTCATTGATAGCACAGATGATGATCATCAACTCCTCCATCAATAAAATGCCTCATTTTCATTGGTGACTAGAAATTACTCTCCATCCACGTGGTAATTTGGCATGATTAATGTTTATAAATACTTCTCAGGTCACAGGTATGGAGGAGGCAAGAAGGGCGCAACTGGACTCCATGCACAAACAAAAACGGTCTCACTCAAGCCACACAAAAAACACATTATACTACCTGTTTCACAAATTATTTGCCCTGCCATACACTCTCTTCACACACACACTGTTATCCTCTCATATTTATTAACTTACAAACGCAAAAGTGCGGCAAATCCATACAATGTTTATTTTTCTTAATGCGATTATTTAATATGTATAAACCTGAAGTTCATGAACAATTCTACTTCCAGGCTATTTCTTGGGCGACTGTTAACCTGCTACCTTTTCCTGCTTTCGAACGGCTAGCATATAGAAAAAGCAGAGAAAGTTGTCGTCAACACTAACCGACTAGCACGATTAAGGCAAGGCGATATTGAAGATTTGAGTTGCCACAAATCTATCATCTCTGGACCCTGCCAGAACAGAAATGCATACCATCTTGACTCAACTGGAAAACTAAAGGCATAGCACAACATCAAATCTTCTCATGCTGGCCTCATGCGCACCACAAGGCATATGGTACAATTGAAAAACAAGAAAATATAAAATAAAATATTTGTAAACATTAAGGCAGAAGGCAGAGGGGATCCTTCTCAAAAAAGAGAAAAGAACAAAAAAGGGCAGAGGCTGAACGCAAGTAAATAAATCACTCAGCGGTCACTCATCTCGCAAGTCAACAAAGTTGACTTCCACATCTTCTGGCAATCCCACCGTTCAAAAACCTCCCCGCTTCATGTTCCAGCACAGAAAGATGATCACGGGGCTCATTTCCCATTATGTCCTTCAATTACTTTCTCCAATGGGTATACTGTACAATAAGCACTTTCCAATCGATGTATGTATATGTTTATCCGCGTCTATGAATGAATTGAGCAAAATAATTACAGAGCTAGAAACCGAGAGAATAACAGGATGGAGGAAAAAAAATGACCTCTTTACCACAAAGCAACCAAAACTGAGGTTGGAAAACTGAAAGTGAATTCATAAAGAAACTTGCTCTTGCTAATAAATACCGCTATTTTGCAACTAGTATTTTAGTTACCACTTGGTTTCATTCTTCTTTTCTCTTCATTTATGCATGCATAATCTGCTGGTCCACCTCCCCGTCGTCGAGGACCATCACCGAACAGTGGTGATGCACCAGGTGCCACCGTCCATTGTGGAACTCAAAGACATTAGTTACGTTGAATGGCCCATTGTCCATCTCAACAACATACATTTTCATGGTAACCCAAGCCATGTCAGTCAGCACACGAGCCCTTACATCACGAACCTGGAAGTCCAATCCTTGCTCCCAATTAAATGCAAACTGCCAACTCTGTATTACAGCGTTATACCTGTGGGTCAAGTATGACTCAGCTCTAAGTTCACTTCAATCAAACATCAAGAACAAACGAGTTTTTAACACAGCATACAATGGTTTTACAGAAGTTGCAAATCCAAGCATGGCAGCAGTACAGGCAGCTACAGAATGTCATCACATAACAAGTCTTACATGAAGATATCAACTCTGGTCTATTTTCTCCCTTTCAGGAATAGAATCTTCTGCTATTACTTTCCATTTAAAAAAAGACATCCAACAATCCAAGGAACTTAAATTGCCAAATATGACACAATTACCAACATAAATTATCTGATTGCCGTTTCATCAAGTTGGAAGCAACACCATGTGATTAAGGAATAAAAAACCCTATGATTCCCTCTCCTAAGAGTAAACCACCACCAAACATAGTTTCATTAATTGATAAACATAATACTGCAACCAGTGTACTTGTGACAGAGGTGATTCAATCACACTATATAAGAAGTCATCCTCTAAGCATCAATCACTTCTTTCTAATGTCCACAACAGCAGAAGTCACAAAGGAAAATTAATTTTGGGATCTAATAAAGTACTCATTCCTAACATTTAGTTATTTTGAAATTTAATTTCCTACATTCCTTAACAAATAGGAAGACAGAACCTCACCCCTCATCTGCTTTTCCAATGTATGCAAGTACTTCTCTAACATTACAAAGTTGTTCATATTTACTCTACCAAGCAAATTCTCCCCCATCAAACAAATTCTAAACAAGATTCTCATTGCCCAAGCTAGCAGAGCTATTACTCCATCGCATAATGAAAACATACTAAACACACTTCTAATTTCATAAATAAGATATGCATCTTAAGGATGCATGCCTTTCAATTCAAAAAATAATTATATAATGATAGAATTCAAATCACCACTGTATTTCCATCCAGCAATGTTTCATCACGACCACACAAATTGGCTACAAGACAATCATCATCCTATATACATCCTCCTTTGCTCCCCAAATGCATTAACCAGGATAAATGTCTTTAAATTACAACGTCCTAGCTGTGAAAAAACAACATCTATTAGGAAGTCTTCATGCCTAGTGTTTTTGCAATTAACAGCATGACTTGAGAACAAACATCAAAGGGGCACGTCACTAAAAAAAAACACTTAATATCACGTAAACCACAGTATGTGCTGAAAACAGCAGGACTGTTGTATGCATTTTTATTGTCGCTGCAGGAAAACAAAAATTTAATCTCATTAGCTAAAGTTAAGTTTTATAATCATACCCTGAAAAATTTTCCCCAGATGCATGGGTGCACTTCACATAATCTGCATGAAGCCATAATTGACTCATTGCTTGAAGAGATCTTTCTCTAATGATGTTAAAGAATTCTGTATTGACATTCACAATGGCTCTTGTAGCCGCATAGTACGCCTTCCACCCATTAACAGGTGTCACACTATCTTGTTCCAGTGTAAAATCCTAACACAGGAAGTGCAAAAGAGAAAAATTCAATACACGCACCAAAACAGGAAAAACCCAGAGAAGTCAAAACTCAAAAGCAACTACTGAAAATAGGAAGCAGAGAAAGAAAATGCATCTACAAGTTTGAATCCACATTTACAACCAAGTAAATCCATCATAATAAAGAGAAATTTAAACTCAAGGACACCAAAGCAAAGGGAAATAAAAATGACACAGAATAACTTTCAGAATTCTAGGAAAGACTCAAGAAATCCTAAAAAGAGAAATGCTAACTTTGAAAAATTTAAATCTGACAGCATTCCTATACTGCCTTATTATCCAGGTTCAGGGATTCTTAAACTATAACTCTTCAACACCTACATGTTTTACAAAAGAGAACTAAAGTTTAATTCTCTGGATTCTGCAAAAAGAGAAAATGAAGTTCCGTGACAAATATGTTCTCACTTCAAAAAAAAAATAGTCTTATAGTATTTCCATCGAGAAAGCCACCTAGTTTACAACACATAAGAAGATTCTGCAACTACTGGACCTTACATTATTACTGGTTAATGGGCGTCACGATTAACACCCATTCCCTAATCCTCCAGATTTCACATTTTCCCCACAATTATCCAGATTAAAAACAACTAACAGCAACCATAACACCAAAATTTAACACAATAAAACTCCAAATTAATAACAAAAACAATATTTCAGACTAAAATACCTTGTATTTCACATTAAAAAAGAATCTACAATCAGTAATAAAATTAACCGAAACATTAAAATAAATTCTCAAAATAACAACAAAAACAAAACAAATACCTTATGATAAAGCGCCTTCCACGCGTTATCATCATTAGCAGCTTTCCGCATTAGCGAATTAGTCATCGACAACCTACACAAACTCGGATAATCCAAATAACTAAGCGCGTGTGTCGTAATCTCCGGCACTAGCTGCTCCATCATCGACGCTCCGCTCTGCTTTTCCACCACCATCTCCTCCGCCGCACCGCCACCGTTCAAGTGCTTCTCCTCCGCCGTAAAAGAATCCGCACTATTAACACTTCCAATTTCACCGTTACAGGAGCAGCAACACCTGCAGGCTATCGTTGTGGTTGTTGATGCTGCTGACGTGGAGGAATGGACGGTGAGATCCGGTTTGGGTGATTTTGATCGGAGAGTGAGGAAAGCGAGTAAGAGAGAGAGGAGAGTAAGAGATGAGGCTATGAGGAAAGATTGAGAGAGAGTGAAGTCGAAGGCAGTAATCTCCATTTACAAGACATGAAAGCGAGTAAGATTTCACAAATGAAGAAGAACATGAAACCCTAATTTTGGAAAAATCTGAGCCGTTTTATTTGAGAGGGTGGTGTCGTTGTGTTTTCAGGGAAAGAAACCCTAGAACAAAATTGAGTCGTCGAAAGTTTTTGTTGCAGACGAGAGGGGGGGAGTTTGTTGTGAGTTGTGACTCGTGACTCGTGTGAGTCATAACTGACTGGAGAGGACTCCAGCGTGCGGGAGTGGGTGAGCTACTAATGGTATATCAGTAAATAATAGTAAATTCAAATAATATTTTTGTATTTCTATTTTCTGATTGATTTTTTTTGTCTTCGTGTTAAAGGGTAATTTTTAATTTATCCTGTGAGGATTTAGGGGCTTCTCAATTTGTCCTGTTTGTATCAATTACTCCCTGAACTTTTATCAAACTCTTACGTTTCTCCTTCTATCCATTAAACTAACTACCGGGATTGATGGTGCAGCATTTTTTTATATTTCAATTGACTCCCTCAAGTTCAAGAGAATCTCAATCAGATGTCTATACTTCAATCATATTAAAATTCATAAATTCTTTCTTACCAGAAATTGAAAAACACCCCATAAATATTCATTATTCATAATATAGAATCCAAAAATAAACACAATTGCGAAACCAAAGATCAAATAGGTTTATTTTCTTTATATCATTGTCTGAAAAATACCATTAAAATTAAAATCCAGTTATAATTTGGAAAAAAAAATATAATGTACCAGAATGATTAGTTGGGTTTTTCTAGCATGTGCTCTTGAGGCACGCATTAGTTATATGATTAATTGATTTATTTTCATAACTGAGTAAAATTTTAATTCGTAATCCCATTTTGTTTGGTATGGAAATGAACCCATTGCATAATTGATATAGTTTTTAGACGCGGTCTAGTGGTCAGCCAGGTTTAAGGTCAGGGTTTTGGTTTTTGATTGGGTCATTCGGGTTATTTAAAAAAATCAAAACAATATTGTTTTAGTAAAAAATAAGTCAACGGATTGCAACCAAGTTTTTAACCGGGTTTTGCTGAGTCACCGGGTCATTTTAAATTTTTTTTTCCTGTTTTATTTTAACCCGACCCGGTTCCAGTCTTGAAACCGCCAGTACTTAAATGAGCTTTTTTTTTCTTAATTTCAGGAGTCAATTGAGAAAAATAAATTGCCACGTCATCATTCCATTAGTTTAACAAATGAAGATGGACGAAAGGTAAGAATTGAATCTTGATGAGAGTTTAGGTGGGTAATTAATACAAAGGAAAGCTCCTCCATTCTTTTTTTTTTTTTGTTAAAAAAAAAGCCTAAACCTCAGGAGGATATATTAAAATCCACCCTTTAATTTTTTTATATTATATGTTTCGTAGAATTTTTCTCCAATGGGATAGCTCGCACCCTTTTCTCTCTCTTATTGCATCTTAGGAACTAAGTAAACATTTAAACATTTACATTTATAAAAAATAAAGAATTTAACATCTTTTTGAATTTAAATCTATAATTATATGCAAGGGCAAGATTTATTGGACATCTAGTTAAATTCATAATAAAATTCTACTATAATATGCAATTGATCCTAAAATATTTATAATCATAAAAAAATAGTTGTTATATAAATAAAATTCACTTGCATGAAAAAAAATCATGAAGATCACGATTATGCGAGTGTCAATTCAAATAAAAAAAAAACTTTATGATATAATTATATAATTTGTCTGATATAATCATTAAGGGCAAAATAACTAATTCATCAGTTGTTTGTTGGATGCGATTATACGTGATGTAATTTGCTTAGAGTTAAAAATTAAAGCCAGGAGGATTATCGGGCTTCTTTATTTTTAAGAGAAACCTGAAAAATACTTTCCAATTATTGTATTATCAATTTTGTCCCTAAACAATTTTTTTGTATAAATTTAATCTTTCAAGTTTCAGAATTTCTCAATTAAGTCTTTTCATCTATATTTGATCATGAATTTCATCTAAATTATACCTCTTTTATAAGAAAAGAATTGTCTCATCTTGTAGGTAACTTAAAGGGTAAATAAACCTATTTAAAGAGTTGTAATAGACCATCACAAATGTGTATATCAATTTTGTCACCGAACATTTTATATATGACAAAATTGGTGTAAACATTTTTTTTTAGGGGGTTTTGATACTAGCTTCATTTTTATTTAAGGATTGATTTAAAACATGACAACGTAGCAGATGAACTACTGTTTTGTTGTTTTTTTAATAAAAATTATTTTAAATTATTTTTTTGTGTTTTTATATTGTTTGATGTACTGACATCAAATATATTTTTAAACAAAAAAATATTTTAAAAAATAATTGTTATCATTGTACCAACAAATTCCTATTCTTTATCATCAATTTAAGAACTAAATGTGTCCTTGGTATGCAACTCAAATATTAAATGGAAGACAAGGGATAAAATTATATGCGGCGGCTAGTAATTGATGTTCTTAATATTATGATAACAAAGTGTTAGCATTATTAAGAGTGTAAATATTCACAGTACAGTTTTTTTTTTTTTTCAAAAAAATATGTTCAAGATGTCCTGAAATTACATCTCGTGTGGCTGTGACTGAGCTTATTTGTTTTTTCATGTTAAGAATTTCCCGATGCATATCATCACTGCTTTTAAGAAGAAAAAAATATTATATTGCTTTTGCTCTGGGCTGCATCCTTTCTCTTTACCTTCTCATGTTATCATGCATGAAATTTGAAGAAACCAAAAGGAAAAATGGCAATATTCTTCACTACCACACCTTCATTCAAGATTAAAACAAGACAGAGACAATAACAACATTCTTTACATTCGTGTAAAAGCTACAGTTACAAGGAGGCCAAAGCCAAATATCAACAAATGACCTGATTTTCTAGAGCTACAAAAAACGAAGACCACCTACAGAACAAGTTAATGAAAGT
>Ga0325403_1000609_pt1 | contig 26318 bp, 18 predicted proteins | sample PopdelMetagenome_19_FD_205665 | JGI IMG/M metagenome (GOLD analysis project Ga0325403, IMG submission 205665) | Populus deltoides microbial communities from Bellville, Georgia, United States - Xylem-PdKOR-R4 | ecosystem: Host-associated > Plants > Phyllosphere > Stem > Wood/Secondary xylem... | reverse complement strand
TCACGAGCTCACTCACCTTCCTGACTCGGGAATGGCTTCCACGGAAGCCGATTCCCGGTTAAGCCAGGTAGTATCTCCTGCTTTAGAAAAAATCATCAAAAACGCATCGTGGCGTAAACACTCGAAATTAGGACACGAATGCAAATCCGTCCTCGAAATTCTTACTTCACCAGAACCCCAAGAACAACCTCCTCCGACTTCCACTTCCGACGACTCCTCCCCCTCCGAATCCTCTCTACCTGCCCCACTCCACGACGGCGGGTCCCACGAATACTCCCTTGCAGAATCCGAAACAATCCTCAGCCCTCTGATCAACGCGTGCAACACTCAATTCCTCAAGATCGTCGATCCAGCCGTTGATTGCATCCAGAAATTGATCGCCCATGGGTACATACGTGGAGAAGCGGATCCCACCGGAGGTGCAGAAGCGAAGTTGTTAGCTAAATTGATCGAATCTGTGTGTAAATGTTATGATTTAGGGGATGATGGTGTTGAATTGTTGGTTTTGAGAACCCTATTATCGGCTGTTACGTCTATTTCCTTAAGGATTCATGGAGATAGTTTGTTGCAAATAGTGAGGACTTGTTATGATATTTATCTAGGGAGTAAAAATGTGGTTAATCAAACAACGGCGAAAGCATCGTTGATTCAAATGTTAGTTATTGTGTTTAGGAGAATGGAGGCTGATTCTTCGACAGTTCCGATTCAGCCGATTGTTGTGGCTGAATTAATGGAACCAATGGAGAAATCTGATGTGGATGGGTCAATGGCGGTGTTTGTTCAAGGTTTTATAACCAAAATTATGCAGGATATCGATGGGGTTTTAAATCCGGGGACACCGAGCAAGGCTTCAATGATGGGGGCACATGATGGGGCTTTTGAGACTACGACTAGTACAGTGGAGAGTACAAATCCGGCTGATTTGCTTGATTCGACAGATAAGGATATGTTGGATGCGAAGTATTGGGAGATTAGTATGTACAAGACGGCTTTGGAGGGGAGGAAAGGGGAGTTGGCAGATGGGGAAGGGGAAAGAGATGATGATTTGGAAGTGCAGATTGGGAATAAGTTGAGGAGAGATGCTTTTTTGGTGTTTCGAGCACTTTGCAAGTTGTCTATGAAAACACCACCAAAAGAGGCTCTGACTGATCCTCAGTTGATGAGAGGGAAGATTGTCGCGTTGGAGTTATTGAAGATTTTGTTGGAGAATGCTGGTGCCGTGTTTAGGACTAGTGACAGGTACAACCTATGTTATGCTTTTATAGTGTATACATTCTTGCTGGATTTTGCATTTTGTTGTCCATTAATTTTTTTTTTCACATTTATTTGAAATTTATTGTTATAAACTTGTTGATATATTTGATCACAATGTCATGTAGAATGATAGATGCATTTACACCATTTGGAAGCTCTTGAAGTATTTCTTCTATGTAGCCATATACAACTATTATTGAGCGGAAAACAGATTCATTTTAGTGGATACATGTGCATTCTAGTGGTTTTGGTTTATTGTGCTGATGACGAAGAGATGGAGCTACAATTGTTAGATAGTATATCAAAGAGATGGAGCTACAATTTTTAGATAGTATATCCATGATAAAGAGTTTTCAAGTTAGATCTCAACTTTTGTATCAAAAGTATTTTTTCTATGCAATTATACATGACCATTGGTGGCTGGGAAACAGATAGATTCTAGTGGACACAGGTGCATTTCAGTACTCAGCCTATTGTGCAGGTCACCAAGATGAAGGTACAATTGTCAGATAATATTTCCATAAAAAAAGTCTTCAAGATTTTAGATCTCAAATGCATCCAGCATAAGCCTCCTTGTTTTGAAATTTGGTTAAAAAGCTGCCATTTTTATTTCCAAGCTTCATGGAGAGTCTATAGGTACAACCTTCATTAGCTCATGCAGAATCATCAACACTGTAGCTCAAGCAGGGTCTGAATTGGTCTAAATTTGTTGTCAGAATGATCTTAAGATGGAAAGACAATTGAACTACTGGGAGAGATAGGGTGGAAAACTTGTGGAGGTCAATTGTTGGTTGCAAATGGTATGCCAACAGTAATATGTAGCTGTTTATGCTACCCGGTAGAACTGGTACAACTTTGGCTGTAAATGGACTTCTCCCTTTTCAATGTTTCATGTACTGTTTTGTGCTGTTAAGATGCGTGATTATGGGATCCTGGGAGAGGTAGGCAAATAGCTTAATAATCTTTTCATTTTCTGTTGTGATTAGGGTTGGAATATGTTGCAGAAAGCCTGATAGAAAAATGTTGTGTGGCTACATCATAACCTAGTATTGTTACCAATTTCAATGGTTAAATAATTAAACCCAGGAGAGGTAGGCAAATAGCTCAATAATCTTTTCATTTTCTGTTGTGATTGGGTTTGGAATGTGGCAGAAGGCCTGATAGACAAATTTTGTGTGGCTATATCATAACATAGTGTTCTTGCCAATTTCTATTGTTAATTACTTTTATCCAGTATTTCTCTCTCATTTCAAGGGATTAAGGAGTTTATTTCATGGGTAAGAAAATTGCTTTAGCTGAGCACTTGGAATTCCTGATCCTATGCAGGACAAATTATTGAGTGCCTTTTGGTTGGATGTAAGCCATGAAACCATAGCGATCAACTTATACTTTAGTTGAATCTTAGTTTAGAGGGTGAGTCAACTAGTCCTATTTTGCTGTAACTTGGATTCTTTCTCCTCTCTTGGGCTCAGAGCTACCGTGGTATTATAAAGGGTCAGGTATCTGGTTATATTTTTGTGTGTGTGAAAGTCTCATGTGGTCCTCTTGCTTAATGTTTTCACTCTCAAGTTGAATAGTATTATTTTGGTTTCAGTCCAGTCCTTTCTCTATCAACAAGTGGCATTCTTGTGCTTAATGGTATTTGATGAAAAATGAGATTTATCTTTTATTACTTCTATGCATATGCAATTATGTTGCTTATGAAGTGCTACTCTCATAATGAAGTCTATCAAAGTTAAATTTGTGATGTGTTAAATATACTTGATTCTTGTGCTGAAACAGGTTCTTAGGTGCCATCAAGCAATATCTATGTCTTTCACTGTTGAAGAACAGCGCTTCGAGTCTAATGATCATTTTCCAGCTTTCTTGCTCCATTTTCATTAGTTTGGTTTCAAGATTTAGAGCTGGATTGAAAGCCGAGATTGGAGTGTTTTTTCCTATGATTGTTCTAAGGGTTCTGGAAAATGTTGCTCAACCTAATTATCAGCAGAAGATTATAGTGCTTCGGTTTCTAGATAAGCTCTGTGTTGATTCACAGATCTTGGTAGACATTTTTATTAATTATGATTGTGATGTCAACTCATCTAACATATTTGAGAGGTATGTTATCTTTTCTTGCTATAGATATCTGAGTTTGTAAAACAATTGATCTATAACGTTGGCAAAAATATCAAGGTTTAAACCATTTGATAAATTATGTTTTGCTATCTTGATCATTCAGAATGGTCAATGGACTCCTTAAAACTGCTCAAGGCGCCCCTCCTGGTACTGCTACTACACTTTTGCCACCTCAGGAGGTGACCATGAAACTTGAAGCTATGAAGTGCTTAGTGGGTATTCTGAAATCAATGGGAGACTGGATGAATAAACAATTGCGCATTCCCGATCCTCATTCTACCAAGAAACCTGATGCAGCTGAGAACAGTCCTGAACCTGGAAGTCTTCCCATGGCAAATGGTAATGGGGATGAGCCTGTTGACGGATCAGATTCTCATTCTGAAACCTCCACTGAAGCATCAGATGTTTCAACTATTGAGCAACGAAGGGCTTACAAGCTGGAACTTCAGGTAAGTGATTTAATTGTATTTATATGCTGGCTACTGCAAATGGAATCTAATTTAAAATTTGTGGCAGGAAGGTATATCTCTTTTTAATCGGAAGCCTAAGAAAGGAATTGAGTTTCTAATCAATGCAAATAAAGTGGGCCATTCAGCAGAGGAGATAGCAGCCTTTCTTAAAAATGCATCGGGCTTGAACAAGACTCTGATTGGTGATTACCTTGGGGAAAGAGAAGATTTGTCACTGAAAGTGATGCATGCTTATGTGGATTCTTTTGACTTTCAAGACCTGGAGTTTGATGAGGCTATCAGGGTCTTTCTACAGGGATTTAGGTTACCAGGTGAGGCACAGAAGATTGATCGAATCATGGAGAAGTTTGCTGAACGTTACTGCAAATGTAATCCAAAAGTTTTTAGTAGTGCTGACACAGCCTATGTCCTCGCTTACTCTGTGATAATGCTCAATACTGATGCTCATAATCCCATGGTCAAAAGTAAGGTGTGTTCAAATCCTTTAGTTTATTCGGTTGGATATTTCTGATAGTGTGATGGATAAGTTTGTACCCTCCTCTCTCACATAGCTCTCTCTCTCTCTAAAAAAAAAAAGCAGATGTCAGCTGATGACTTCATTAGAAACAATCGTGGCATTGACGATGGGAAAGATCTACCTGAGGAGTTCTTGAGATCATTGTTTGAACGAATATCAAAAAGTGAGATCAAAATGAAAGAAGATAATTTGGATCTCCAACAAAAGCAGTCTTTGAATTCAAACAGAATTTTAGGCTTGGACAGTATCCTAAACATCGTGATCCGCAAGCGGGGCGAAGAAAAGCATATGGAAACAAGTGATGATCTTATCAGGCACATGCAGGAACAATTTAAAGAAAAGGCTCGGAAATCTGAGTAAGAATAACTGGCTCTCCTGTTCTCCAAAACCCCATTGCTTTTCCACCTGAAACTTTATGGTAACTGATCCCACTCTGTCAAGTCATCTGGTTCTGCACCTTATGGGGCTCTCCAATTTGTGTGCTGGGCAATAATCTTAATGAAGCTAAAGGCTCTTAATTATACTTTTCAACAATTGTTTTACATGGTTATAGTTCATTAGTGCCTCCTGAACAATAAGCAATCCTTTGTGATAGAATTTTTTATCAAGAAAAATCTAACTATGTTTATGTCTTGATTATGCTCTTGGTGAAGTTGATATTTGTACTTTGAACAAAACTGTATATAATTCTCACATACTTATACCAACCTGGCAATTTGCAGGTCAGTTTATTATGCTGCAACAGATGTGGTGATTCTTAGATTCATGGTTGAGGTATGCTGGGCTCCTATGTTGGCAGCCTTCAGTGTGCCCCTGGACCAAAGCGATGATGAAGTGGTGATAGCTCTGTGTCTTGAAGGTATCCGGTGTGCTATTCATGTTACTGCTGTGATGTCCATGAAGACTCATAGAGATGCTTTTGTGACTTCATTAGCAAAGTTTACTTCACTCCATTCTCCTGCTGATATCAAGCAGAAAAATATTGATGCCATCAAGGTTGGTATTTGATATAATATCTTATAGATGGCCCTTCAGATTAACTTAAAATAAAATCAGTATTGTTTTGTGAGCCTACTTATCTTAGGCTGTCTTGTTGAGATTATGTATTCCTTGTGCTACATGGGAGTGTATCTTTCATATTTTATTGGCTTTATGAAACTCCCTTTCTTCAAATTTCAACGTTATGAATCTTTAGAAGTGAATGGTGGGAAAATAATAGTAGGATGGAGTTAGAAGTACAGGCTGAATATGTCCTTTTTTCTTAATGGATAAATTAATAACTTTTGGAGGAGGGTTCACACATGGGATCTCTTTTTTGAATGGGAGATTTGGATAGCAATAGGCTACCTCTGCTACTATTTCATGAATTATCTTTTTGCGGGAACAAAATGGTTTAAATGAATTTTAAATGAATGAAAATGTAACATGAGAAGAACCGATAGAAGGTTAGTAGCCTTTATTGATGGGTCTGTGCTAGTAGTGCCAACCTTGTGTTAACAACAAATGCACATGCAGAAAGTCTGCAAGTTGTCACAAGAGCTTTAACTACCAATGATCTGAGTATTATATTCTTCAACTTCATCCCAATAACAATTTGCTCACGGATCTAATTTGATTTGGGTTTGCACTGTTTATAGGCAATAGTTACAATTGCAGATGAAGATGGGAATTATTTGCAAGAAGCTTGGGAACACATTTTGACATGTGTCTCACGCTTCGAACATTTGCATCTCATGGGAGAGGGTGCTCCTCCAGATGCTACCTTTTTTGCTTTTCCCCAGAGTGACTCAGAAAAGTCAAAACAAACTAAGTCAACCATCCTCCCTGTTCTGAAAAAGAAGGGACCTGGAAGGATGCAGTATGCAGCTGCTAGTGTGATGAGAGGTTCATATGATAGTGCTGGTATTGGTGGAAACACAGCTGGGGCTGTTACTAGTGAGCAGATGAACAATTTAGTCTCCAATTTAAACATGTTAGAACAAGTTGGAAGCTCTGAAATGAGCCGCATATTCACACGGAGCCAAAAGTTAAACAGTGAGGCAATAATTGACTTTGTCAAGGCTCTTTGCAAGGTCTCCATGGAGGAACTGCGATCGGCTTCTGATCCACGGGTCTTTAGCCTGACAAAGATTGTTGAGATTGCGTAAATTTCATCCGACTTTTTGTTTGTTCATTGGGCCTCTTTCACCTTCCTTTTTTTAATTTTTTTTTAAAATTATCTGCTACTACTGCAGGGATTACATAATAAATTTGATTTGATTTCTTATCACAGGCACTATAACATGAATCGTATCAGGCTTGTATGGTCAAGCATCTGGCACGTGCTTTCTGATTTCTTTGTAACCATCGGCTGTTCTGAAAACCTTTCAATTGCAATTTTTGCAATGGACTCTTTACGTCAATTATCAATGAAATTCTTAGAGCGGGAAGAGTTGGCAAACTATAACTTTCAGAATGAGTTTATGAAGCCATTTGTTATTGTTATGCGGAAGAGTAATGCTGTTGAAATCAGAGAATTGATTATCAGATGTGTCTCGCAAATGGTTCTCTCTCGTGTCAATAATGTTAAATCAGGATGGAAGAGCATGTTCATGGTATTGAAATCTGCCACTTCTTAACTTTATTTATAATGAATATACTGTTAACCATTAAATTTTAGACCTCAATTTGATGTTATGAGATATCCTGCTTGCTATGTTTTTCACTCTTACGCATCATATTGCTTCAGGTTTTCACAACAGCAGCTTATGATGACCACAAAAACATTGTACTCTTGGCCTTTGAAATAATTGAAAAGATTATTAGAGATTACTTCCCATACATCACGGAAACTGAAACAACCACCTTTACAGATTGTGTGAATTGCCTGATAGCATTCACCAATAGTCGATTCAACAAAGACATTAGCCTTAATGCAATTGCTTTTCTTCGATTTTGTGCCACAAAACTTGCGGAAGGAGATCTTGGATTTTCATCAAGGAACAAGGACAAGGAAGCCCCTGGGAAAATTTCAATACCTTCACCTCGGACTGGAAAAGATGGAAAACAAGAGAATGGAGAAATCACGGATAGGGAAGATCATCTCTATTTCTGGTTCCCTTTGTTGGCTGGTAAGGAAACTGGATAAGTTGGCATTTGATGTTATGAATCTTTGTTTTATTTTCCTCACATTCAGATTTCCATAATTGCAATCCATTTTTGACTATTAATTACTGGTGGCTGGTTTGTGCAGGTTTATCAGAACTTAGCTTTGACCCTAGGCCTGAAATCAGGAAGAGTGCCTTGCAAATTTTGTTTGAAACTTTACGCAATCATGGCCACCTTTTTTCTCTACCTTTATGGGAAAGAGTCTTTGAGTCGGTCTTATTTCCTATATTTGACTATGTGCGGCATGCTATTGATCCTACTGGAGGCGACGCCCCTGAGCAGGGGATTGATGGTGATACGGGTGAGCTTGATCAAGATGCGTGGCTCTATGAGACATGCACCTTGGCTCTCCAACTGGTTGTGGATCTTTTTGTAAAGTTCTACAACACTGTCAATCCGCTTTTAAGAAAGGTGCTATTGCTTCTGGTTAGCTTCATTAGGCGTCCTCACCAAAGTCTTGCTGGTATTGGTATTGCGGCATTTGTTCGTTTGATGAGCAATGCTGGAGATCTTTTTTCAGAGGAGAAGTGGCTGGAGGTGGTTTTGTCATTAAAAGAGGCTGCCAATGCTACACTCCCTGATTTCTCTTACATTGTTAGTGGAGAAGCCTCGGTAATAAGCCATGAACAAAGTGACGGAGAGAAGCCTGGTGACGTGCCTGATGGTGATTCAGAGGGGCTGATGGCGCACCGTCTTTATTCTTCTATATCTGATGCAAAGTGTCGAGCTGCTGTTCAACTTCTATTAATTCAGGTACTCTTTAATTATTTTATTTTAATATCGTTTTGCGCACAATTTTATGTGTTGGTCTACTAGTTTGAAACAACAAACATGCTGTTTGTGGGTGTTGTGCTCTCCCTCTGCAGCTCTGCTTAGGTGTGAGTTCGATGGAAACATATGAAAGAAAAAGAAAAAAATGGAACTTTCCAAGGACATAGTGTTGAGATTTAGTATGAATGACTCTGCAAGGGGTTCCTAATCTGAATAAATAAAAATTTCTAAACATAGGCATCCCTACTTTTTCATAAAGTTCTGAAAATTGGCTTTTTGTTCTAGACAAATTGAGGTTACAGTTGAAGAAATGAGTTTAATCTTGAAATCTTGTTAAGGTTGTTCACAAAAAGGAGACATGCACACAAATTATAAAATTCTAAAACAGTGGAAAGTTGAAGGGCTTCAGTTCCTTCCCATATACTGGTGTGTGTCTGCCTGCATGAGGGCTTGTGCCTCAACAACATGAATATTCTGATGGTTTTATAAGTTGATTCTTTTTTACTTTTCTTGTTGAGTAATTGCTTGATCAGAAACATTGAGCTTTGTTTTTCAATCCACTGAACATGAAGTGTGAGCATTTTATCATTCTAATTGGCAGGCGGTGATGGAGATCTACAGCATGTATCGGTCTCACCTTTCAGCTAAAAGTGCCTTAGTGCTCTTTGATGCTTTGCATGACGTGGCATCTCATGCTCACAGTATCAACACCAATATTGCATTACGTTCAAAGCTACTAGAGTTTGGCTCTATGACCCAAATGCAAGACCCTCCACTATTACGCCTGGAGAACGAGTCCTATCAAATTTGCCTAACATTCCTACAAAATCTTATACTGGACAGACCTCCAACTTATGATGAAGCTCAAGTGGAATCCTGCCTTGTCAATCTCTGTGAGGAGGTTTTACAGTTTTACATTGCAACTGCCCATGCTGGACAGACATCAGAAACTTCTCCCAGTGGCCAATCCCAGTGGCTGATTCCTTTAGGTTCTGGAAAACGAAGGGAATTGGCCACACGTGCTCCTCTTATCGTTGCAACTCTCCAGGCTATCTGTAGTTTGGGAGATTCTTTGTTTGAGAAGAACTTGGCACATTTCTTCCCTCTTCTTTCAAGCTTGATAAGTTGTGAACATGGGTCAAATGAGGTCCAGGTTGCTCTCAGCGATATGCTCAGCTCATCAGTGGGTCCTGTTTTGCTTCGGTCTTGTTGATCTTGGTGAGATTCAACTGCATTTTGGGTTGTCTCATATTTTATCCATCATAGTTCTCTTTTTCTTCATTTTACTTTATTACAATATGTTAATGGAGATATAGATTCGTAGTGTATGAAGAGTTAGATGGGTTATGGATCAGCCAATACATCTGAACCTTGCTGTAGTTTATTCAGGAGCCTGGCTCATCCTTTGTTCAGAATTCACAGATGCCATTAGTTTTGATGTTGTATGCTAGTCATTTTTTTTCCGGGCCTTCCGATCAACAAATTTGAGAACATTACTTTCCTGTAAAAAGCTGCGAATTCAGCATGTGAGGTAAGAGGCCATTTTCTTTATTCTTCGATGACTTATTTTACTCTGGGTTACTTCAATGTTCAAGTTTTGTGAGTTAAGACTTGGTTTTTGGACGGCTATTTTTTCCTATATACTTGAACGAGTCAAGAGTGCTATTAGACTGACTGAATTTCATATATGCGTGAGGTAGTTTTATATAAAATACGAGTTCTTTAATTTGCAGGGCTGCACTTTTAGGGCATGAAGGTAAGCATTGGTTCCGAATTCTGATGCCTGGATTATTTCAGGCCGGGTATGATGGCGAACTCGATGTTTCGTTATCTTGAGGGGGTAGAAATTTGATGACACCAATTATGTCGCTGATACGCACATAGAAACTACATATAAAAAGGCCAGTACTGCAGTTCTCACTCGTATCCTAAGAATTATTCAGCCTTATAATGTATACACACGGCTGTCCAAAAAACCCAAAGTCGTAGATGCCAACGACTAGATCAAAGTCCATGTAAATACTAATTTGCTATGCCTTCCGCCGGTTAAAAAAGAAATACGCCGGCTCTCTTTTTAGCAGGACTTGATCAATTCTTCAACGACTGCTGCATTCTCAGCATATGATAATCCCAAGGTAGTGACGAGAAGTATTGTCTGTATTTTTATGTAGGGCCTAATTGATCCGTAGAATTATTGCAAGACGACAAACTAAGTTGCTAATTTCTTTCCACCATTCCCATCCATATAACCCAAAACTTTCCACCATTCCACTGCATAGCCTATCTTCATCCTCGGCATTCCTACCATCATTCCCATCCATATAACCCAAAACTTTCCACCATTCCACTGCATAGCCTATCTTCATCCTCGGCATTCCTACCATCATTCCCCCATCACCCGCACGCACAAGCCAATCCATGCCGAATTCTTTCAGAACTTGCTTGAGCTCTCTACACAGGAGGGCGAAAAACTTTCTTCAACGGCCGAGAAACACGGAGAGAGTTAGTAAATGCAACAGGAGAAAAAACAAAAGATTATTGTCATCAAGTTTTGATTTGCTAACTTACTCTTTCGCGGCCATGGAAATGTCCAACCAATTCAAACAAGTTTTTAAGGTCATAGACGCGAACGGGGATGGCAAGATATCTTGCCATGAGCTCAGTGAAGTTCTTCTGTGTCTTGGATATGAAAAATCAAAAGCAGCTTGGGAAGCTGAAAGAATGGTGAGAGAAATGGATTGTAACGGAGATGGATTTATCGATTTAGATGAATTCATCAATGCTGTGAATGACGATGGAAACTTTGGTAGCGGTAACAAGGAAGATTATCTCATGGATGTTTTTCTAATTTTTGATACCGATAAGAATGGCCTAATCTCGGCGAGGGAGTTGCAGACTGTTCTTACTAGCCTCGGATGCAAAAAATGCAGCCTTGAAGATTGCAGGCGTATGATAAAAGGGGTCGATAAAGATGGCGATGGTTTCGTGGATTTTCATGAATTTCGATCGATGATGACAACAAGTGCAAGCTGGCTAGAAGATTAGCAAATGTGCTACGTACGTTATCCCTTTTCTCTTTTTTTGCTGTTTTCTGCTATCTTCAAGCACAAGTGTTCAAGACTCGAAGCCAAACGTAAATATCAATGATTGAATGGAAGAAGCAGCTTTACGAAAAGTTGGGAAAACCCTCACCTTATCAAATAATTGAAGTGGCGTGGTTTGTCATTCTTTGCATGCATGAAAACGTACGGGCCTTTAATTTTCAAAGATAAAAATCTTGTTTCTGATGAGATATCTAAATGGAAAATTAAGGCTAGCTAAGTGCTTGTCAATTTTATCACCGTGATTTATACACGATCATGGACAGTTGTTTATGCTTGTGTAAATAAATCTTGTTTTTGTAATAATAGTTACAGTGGATAGATAGAGTTCGTCCACTGGTGAATTGAGACCCCTCCTGTCTAAGATTTTCGTGAATCTTATCCCCTTCACTGGCCACAAGTTCCTAGACACCATTCTTTCTATATGCAAACAAACATTGTGCTTATCATGTTTTTGGGCTTTGAAAATGGGCCTAGATCAATCTTCTATGATACATTCCTTCTTTCTTTAAAAGATCGCAGTATATTCACACACACACACACACAAAAGGGGAGGGGGCATTCCAAATTTGTTACTGCAGAATAATCCACCAATCATCAGTGTAATTACATGGAAATTAGTTTCTTTTACCAATACTTAGTACATAAAAATAAAAAATGAAAAATTAAAGAGGAAGACAAATTCACGGCATAGCACGGGCCATGCTTAGTTCTAAACTATAGAATTAAGCCTCAACATGACAGGCTTTAAGGTTATGGAATAACACCTTAAATTGGACTGAAAACATTTTAGCCTAAGTCATTTTTTGATAACCTTTCTTTTCCTTTCTTTCTTTCAAACAATTAATTATTCACCTTCATTTGTCTAAAATTTCAGAATATATATATATATGCAGGACACGTGACCATAATTAGTTTTCCAAAATTAATAGCAACTCTTCCATTTTTCTTTGGATCGGTCAAATTAGACTAATATATTATCAGATCACTGACTGGTTAGCTAATAAGTTTTATTAGCAAATGACATTTTCCTTCGCTTTACGATTCCCACACACACACACACACACACACACACGACGAGATTGTAGTGATGATTAACGTTTTGGAAAAGGTTTAAACGTTCTAGGTACTTTAAAACCCTTCTTTATGCTTAGTTAATTCACATTCCATTGCTGCTTTGAACAAAATGATTAGTGTTTTTTCCAATTAATTATTTTAAAGATCATATGGGCTCATTGCATTGACCCTTTTTCCAGCAGCACATGTCAAGAACAATAATTTTGCTTTCCTGGCATGTATTAGGGCATTGAATTTTCTTCTGGGGTTCTTCATTATATCATGTTTTTCAATAGCAATTCTTTTAGAGAGCCGATGAAATAGCGAGAAAGGAACTTGTTCTTCTCATTGATAACTTTTAGAATGCAAGGACTCCTTATAAAAATGCAAACCGATCATTAGTTTAGCACATTGACATTGTCTTCCAACACAATATTTCACATAGTACTACTGTATGCATTAAATATATATCCTTGCCCATAATTGCTTAAAAAACTATCAAACTGTCAGAATTACTTCATCCGGCTTTCATACATGAAAGGGTTATCAAGTCTATTTCCACTCTGTCATCTGCACTCCCAAATATGTAGGAACCAAATTTTATAAAGCCTCCCAGCTAGTTTTATAACGCCTTAGCCAATCATTTGTCGATTGCTTTAAATATTAGGTTAATCGAAATTGATAGTGGCTAAAAATAGGATCCATTTACAGGTTTTAGCTGGAGAGAAATTGCATTCCTCACAGGCATCAAGTTCTGTAACGCTTACTCAAGAAAATCTTAAGTGATGGGATCACAAGTAAGTATGGTTTGGTTCATGCATGCCGAGAATGGTTTTAGTAAAAAAAATTCAAGTGTTAGCACTTGTACCACTAGCACACCAGAGCCTTCAATAATTATTAATGTAGCAACAGTTGACCTGATTCGTTCTCTTATGCCCTGTAAGCTTACATGTGACAGGATATGTAATTAATGTCTTTAGGGATACCAATGTCAAAGAAGTTTGAGACTTCATGAGATAAGCCCTAAAAGAAAAGGATAGACTTGAGACTTGATATTGTTCCTAATTGACATGGAAGAGATTAGCGAGGCTGGCATCAGTTTCCCCATCAAATTTAATAATGAATCAATTAAGGAGCAAATCAGGGTTTACTAAAATAAATTAACAGGCCTGAATTAAATTAATTAAGACGAGAAAATGTGAGAAGAAATGGTTGACAATATGAACTAGCAAATTGCATTACTAGTGTTAAACTTTGAAAGAGGAGGTCATATAAGCAGTCGAGGGGATCAAGAGACAAAAATGATTCCAAAAGGGATCGCTATCAATCACATGGGAACCTCAATTTGTTTGGCTATTTAGTGTCTAAAATATTCGTGGTGCTCGAGGCGGGTTCAATTAATTAATTAAAGCATGAAGCTTTCAATTGGATTTCCATGGAGGACAGGAAATGGTTGCAACAATCTCAAGTCACTTTGAGAAAAAAGTGGTTTCTCAAAGAGTGAGCGAACATGCAACATTATGCTAGATTCGAAGAGATCATCGACCATTGGTGACCTTCACAAGGAAGTAATGGTGTGTTTTTCTTTGATGTGGTCCATACTTTCTCCATGGCACTAGTTTAGATTTACTGAGATATTTTTTTATTAATTTGGACAAGATAATGGGTTTGATTTGTTTAATAAAAGAGAGAGTGGATTAAGATAAGCATATACCCTATGTTGTCGTTGTATTAGCTCGAAAGGCGCAATAATAGTTTTCTTCTCTTTGATTTGTACATGTTTTGTTTCTATTTGTTAAGGGAAGACTAAGTCTTCTTAAATACCTTGGTGCATATTCGGTATTTTGATGCATATTGCTTTGTTTTTCTGAAAGTATTTTTTGTTTAGGAATATATTAAAATAATTTTTTAATATTTTTTTATTTTTAATATCAGTACATTAAAATCATTGAAAAACACTAAAAAATATTAATTTGATATTTTTTCAAGTCAAATATATTTTTAAAACACACCTAAATATATTTGAAAACACAATATCAAACAAGCATTTAGAAAACCTTCGATATTAAACGGTGCTCCTGTCAGTCAACTCAAGGTGAATTTTATTAATTAACCAGGACTTGTGCGCAACCTCGAATTTTAACCATCATTTTCACTATCAAGTAATTACTCAAAATATCTTTAGTTTTTGTGGAAGGACAAGAAAACTGATGTTGTAGAATACAATAAAATGTTAATCAATAAATTATAAAAATTAAGCTACAGGGCAAATAGTTAACTCAACATTTTTTTGCCTCCGGAATTCAAAAGTAATTCTGCCTCCTAAATCGTGCAACCTCATTGAGTGGCATTGTAAGTATTTTATTGGGTGAATTTAAATAGAAAAAACAAAATTCTTCACATATGCTTACAAATTAATTATGAAGTAGAATAAGCATATATATATGTGTGTGTGTGTGTCATCGTTTGTGTATATATATATATATATATATATATATATATATATATATTATTGTTTGATAATTAAAATTTTGATATTAAATTAAAGAATCATCTTAATTTGAAAACTTAATTTTCTATGAGTTAATGTTAAGATAAAATTTATATTATTTTTTTTATTGTATTACTGGAATATTACTCTGGATGAAAGAGAAGATAAAAGGTTATGAGAAGTTGCAAAGAAGGTGATATGAGGGTCATATATATAGATTAAATAATTCGTAATGGATGTGAACAACAGTGGGTGAACAATGAGGTTTTGTTTTCTGGTTCCAAAAAATGCGATTTGAAGAGAGCCATCATGCCACTATTTGATGAACAAGTCCAGGATTTTAGTATCTAGGAAGGGAGATAAGGTGATGGGGCGCCGTTGACTACGTAAGAAAATGATGGTTTGTATGCTATTCTAACCATAGAACATATATTCAAATATAATATTTAGCCTCTTTTGCTTTCTAGCTTATTGTTTTGATGAAAGAGATTATAATGAATAAAATTATATTTTAATAATTGATGAGGTCATTTTCTTTGTTGGCTTGTGGTTAATTCATGTGAGAGAGAGGCCATGAGAGGTGGCTAGCTGGCTTATGAACCTGATGAAGGGAAGATAGCAACGTTAAGGGGAGGAGATGGTGGATCGGCGTTGTCCCGGCGACGACCCCTCCCTCCCTCTCTCTCGTAGATTCTTTTTCATCCAATCACCAAACTCTTTTCTAGTGCATCTTTAATTTTATTATTTTCGTGACGGTATAGATTAGGAAAAGGTGGACTAAATTGATAGCTTCTGGGAACTATAAGAAAAAACGGTGAGAAGTAGAAATTTTACCGAAAAATAAAGCTTATCCTTAGCAAAATACAGAAAAATATATATGATCCATAATTTCATGTATAAATTTCTCGATTCTCAGTGAGTTAAAGGTAAATTAATTTATTTTTAGAATGATGGTAAATTAAATTTTGAATAATAGAAAATATAACTAGTCATCAGTAAATTTATTAAAGCCATTGATTCTGTAATGTTCACATCTTCATCATTGATTGATAACTAGTTTTTTTTTCTTATAATAATTGAGATAATATGTATTAATATAAAAACTAGAGTCATTGCAATAATGACACTAAAAGAAAAGAGTTCAATGTAAAATAAATAAACAAATATAAATATTATCTAAATGGATCATATTAAAATACCTCATAAGCCTCTGTACAAATCCATGCATGTATAATTGAAATTGGAATTGTTAGTCTTCAACCATAACATCAAGCGGTGTAGAACAAATTGAAAATTAACTAACTAATTAGGGAATTTATCTTAAAATATAATATTATTTCAGCACAACTAGGTTCCCAAACAGATACTATAAGTAAACATAAGGATTGCCTAACTTTAAAATCTTCATTTAAACAAAAACTTTCACTAAAACAAAGCGTAGAAACTTTCTTGTTTACGAGAATGTTTCTTGTTCTTTTTGCAATGTTTATTTGGAGACTTCAAGTTATCTTCTCTTGTATTGTAGGAAGTCTTAGAAATTTTAGAGAAAATTTGTGAAATGGTATCATATACCAACATAGAGAACTAGTTTTATTTTTATATTTTGTTTGGAGATATATATGATTTGTTATAACTAGCACTTATTTATTTATTTATATATATAAGTTTTTTTTCATTACTTATATAATATTTATTGAAAGCCAATAAATATTTCCTAGGATGCTCAGCTAACAGAAATATCCACATTTCACCAAAAAAAAAAAAAAAAGAGTAGCTCTACAAATACGCAAAGGGTATAGGAAGAGTGGCCTTAATTTTGGTTTTGTCTCTACATGGTAGAGATATTTATTGACAAGTGGTGAATGGTAAATGGCAGAATGGGAAATGGGATTGCATTGAATGTAGTGTCAATCCGACATGGTTGCATCAAATGAGCTTCATGGGATTCAGGGCGTGGAGGTGATTGTTATCATTTTCGCTGTGACTGTGACTGTGATTGTGATTGTGATGGCAGCCAGTACAGAAAACTGCCCTGCAATCTATATAGTATTCACCAGAAGTGGAGACAACTCCTCCTAATTCTCTCCTATTTTCTACTCGACCTCTAGCTTCCTTCCATCCATTTCACTCTCCCTCATGATTCAAAATAGTTCTATCAAACAATCTCCAGCTAGCTAGGATGTGCAATATGCCACTCGTGCATGCTATGCAGACTATACTATCGTTCTTGCCGCTGTTAGCTTAGTAGCCTAGCTACCTCTTTCTCTGCCTCAGCTCTCCCATTGTCAGTCGTTATGTTTTTACCTTCTCTTTTTGTCAGCGCCACCCACGCTCTTTTACCTCGCACACTTGTAAGCCCACACGCTATGGTTTGTGATTCAACAACATACAGCACCATTGACGATGCAGTCAAAACACACATGTCTGTTTTTAGCAAACTTCTGCTTCCCGCCTCGTGCCCCTATCCAATGGGAACCTACCTAGTGCCTATTTGTAGCATCGTAGATATGTAATATTACCTTGTATACCACAAAATAAAAAAAAAACAAAAATTATGGTCTTCGAAAGAAAACCATTATATATTTCGAGGTTACTGGATTCATAGAAGTAGTTTAAAGATTACAAATTACACATACATGTATATTGAAAAATTCAATTTTTGTGTGAAGGTGTTTCATTCTTCAACTCTTAAAAAACATCCATAAAAGAAAATGCCTTCTAAAACCATAGAAAAAACAAGTAATTGAACATTGCATGCGCACCGACCCAGTTTTTCCGATTTGTGCCTTGATTTAAACTTTTTGGTTCTTGTCATGCTCCAATTTGGCCCTACAGGTTAGTTTTGTCCTCTCCATCACTTCCCTTGTCGATTCCCTAGGGCTTTTACAAGGCAATTATAACAAACCTTTCTGAATTACCCCTAGAACAATAAATTTAATAAGGAAGCCTTCATGTTAATTAGAAAGTCATCAATGTCATGCTATCTTGGATAGTATATAGATATATATTCAAGAATTGGAGTGTACTGTGTGGATCTTTTTTAGATCACCACAATATGCTTAGAACCAATCACATTAGATTATGCTCATTCTTGAAGTGACAAGAGGGCACTATATTCTGATAACTACGTACATACGCATCAAATACATTACTCATATGGGAGATATAAAGCATACCATTCAAGAATTCTTGAAAGAACAAACTATTTATTTGATGGGTGCAGTGGATAATATTATTATTATTATTCATTATCGAAATAATTGATTTGGTTCACTTGTAAATCAGATTCTCATAATCTCCGTTTTTATAGCTACTATCTGAATAGTCGTGTTTTTTTATAAAATCGACAATTTTATATATATATATATATATATATATATATATATATATATATATATATATATATATAATAAGATCCTCTTAGTAACTCCACAAAATGGGACTAAGTTATCAAGGACGCAATGAATGCACATCTTTTATATATATATATATTCACGAGAGAGAGAAACATGGAACTTGCGATCCCTTGTGTTGCAAGGGACTTAATCCCCTTCCCTGGCAATCCGGGTAGCAAAAGTGAAGTGGGATGAAAATCAAGGAGCCATTAATTGCCATTATCAGAAACGTTGATACCATTTCACAGGCAAGATTGGGGCATGCATGTGCGTATGAGCTGGGATGCTTCAACGCTGTGACAAAAACCAACGGTGCCTGACGTCTTATGCTGACAACCCAGCTGACTAATTGCACTTCCCGTTAAATTAATTCCATTCCCTGCATTGATGGAACTCTTGAACTCCTACTAATTAGTAGTGAGAATTATGATATATATTCAAAGTATACACGGTGATGGTGTTTTTTTAAAAAAAAAATCATAATTTCATTTGCATATTATCGATCAACTACTTAATTCCTTAATTTCACTATATGACACTAAGAAAAGGATAGACCCATTTTGTTGATAAGATTAAAGACATGTGTTCACTCATATTAATTATCCATGCTCTGATTTAACCAATTATTAATTAAAATTCTAATGAAGATTAATGATTTGCTTTGACAAGGGAGTTGGAAAATGTTCTTACAATATATTTTAGCAGAAGCTAACAAGAAATATCAAGATAAAAAAATAAAAAATAAGAATCAAATTATCAAACTTGTTCGCAAGTTCAATAATATAATTCAGTAAATGCTAGCTTTAACATAAAGTGCACTTCCAGATTAAATAGAGCTGGCAGTAGCTTAGTCTAAATTACTCGACACTAATTTATAATGAAGTCGATCGGGTTTTAAGAAATAAACTCAAGTTTAACTTAATTTAAAAAATGAAATTGAACCAAAATTAACCTTAATTAATAATCAAGATTTGAGGAAAGTGATATATATATATCTGCATGCCCTCTTAATTTTTACCATGCATGCAATGCTGATATATGTTGAGATCAATTAAAATCCACAGTATTAATCAAATTAATTATCCCTGTTGATGATGATGATGAAGATGATGACGACAAGGAGGAGAGGGAAGGAGCTGGAGCTGGACATCCCATGATCGGCAATCATGTGGACCCAAAACAACGGCATTCACATCAACATCAATGCATTTGCATTCCAAGAAATCAAGAGTCCCCCTTAAGACACGCCCTGACTGCCCCCCTGACCTCCTGTAGGTCCACCCCAATTTCCCATGACCCACCCACTTCTTCCACTGAAATAACCCCCCTATCCTTCCATAGAATTGCTGAAAACTGCCACTTCTGGAAACATGAGTTATACAACTAGCTAGCTCTTATATAAATATGATCAGTTTTAGTTTTAGTTTTAGTTTTTGTTATGTTCTTTGTCATCTTTGCTAATAAGTCAAAAAACTAACATCTTTAATCTACACAGTACTGCAAGCAGATCAGTAACTCCTTCCTTGTTTTTCACTTGAAACGAGGTTCGAACGTTTAAAGGGTATGCAAAGAACAGGCTGATAAAATCGTCTAAAATGTAGAAACAAGCTGCAAGCTAACAGAGCGAGAGGAGAGGAGAAAATTTGTAGAAAGCAGGGCTTCAAGTACAGATTTGAGGGACGACAAAATGATCTTTCACAGCAGGGCCTTTCAAGACATTTTGAGGGGCGAAAAAAAGAGAGAAGACATGTTGGGACCCAATAGTGTGTGAGGGACAAAGGAGTGAGAGAAAACCAGTAGGACCCACACACAGCCCATGCGCACGCTGTCTTACCAAAACAAAACCCATCTATCATCGACCCGATGGTATTAACCGCCCTTGACCTAACCCTAACCCAACAATACCCTATCTATCTATAGTTCCATACCCAAAACACAAGAAGAAGACCTTCTCTCTTTCTCATCACCTAGCTTTCGCTTTTTTTGTTGTTCATTTCTCCCAAAACTTTAACCAGCAGCTCTCTCTATCTTCTTAGGATAGTAACTCGCTGCACACTTCGAAACTATAGCTTCAAGAAAAAAAAACACATAGAGAGAGGGAAAGAGAAGATGGGCTTGATCCAGTTATATGTTTTGGTGGCTGATGCTTAAGAGACCCATCATCTTTCCATCTTTTGTGAAGGTTTCTGTTGGATTTAATCCATTTACAGGACAACCAAAGAAAACAAATCCAAAAGGAAGCGAAGGGACAAATCAGGAACCAGCCAAGAATCTCTCCACAGCTTTCTCTCAATTTCTTGGGCTAGTTTTTGCATGTTTCAGCTAATTTAATTAGGTTTGCTTTCAAGATACCAAAAAAATGGATCCGGTTTCAGCTCATGGGCGTCCTCTTCCTCCTCCTTTCCACACAAGAGATTTTCATCTACATCAATTTCAACACCACCAACAGCAGAATTCTGAAGATGAACAAAGTGGTAACGGTGACTTAAACCGTGGTCAAAAGAGAGAGCACGATGAAATCAACAATAACAACAACACAGTTGAAGGCCTTGAATTAGTCCCTTCAAGCAGTGGTGGAGAAGGAGAAATCAGTAGAAGACCAAGAGGTAGACCTGCTGGGTCTAAGAACAAGCCTAAGCCACCAATCATAATCACAAGAGATAGCGCAAATGCCCTTCGATCCCATGTCATGGAAATCGCTACCGGTAGCGATATCATGGAGAGTGTATCAACTTTTGCAAGGAGGAGGCAAAGAGGGGTTTGCATTTTGAGTGGAACCGGAACAGTAACAAATGTAACACTTAAGCAACCAGCTTCCCCGGGCGCGGTGGTTACCTTACATGGAAGATTTGAGATTTTATCACTTTCAGGTTCGTTCTTGCCACCCCCAGCTCCACCAGCTGCCTCAGGATTGACAGTTTATCTAGCTGGTGGTCAAGGCCAAGTTATTGGAGGAAGTGTAGCTGGCCCACTTCTAGCATCTGGACCGGTGGTGGTTATGGCTGCTTCTTTTGGTAATGCGGCTTATGAGAGGCTGCCTTTGGAGGAGGATATTGAGTCGCAAACACCGATGCTCGGAAGTGGACCTTTGGGGTCACCAGGAATTAATAATATCGGCCAGCAACAACAGAATCAGCAGCAGCAGCAACTAATGCAAGATCCGAAGACATCTCTCTTTCAAGGGTTGCCACAGAATCTACTAAATTCAGTGCAACTTCCAGCTGAGGCCTATTGGGGCACAGGCGGCCGCCCTCCTTATTAGTAACAAAACAACAAACTTGTGGTTTTCTCTTTGTTTCCTGAATTAACTTCTAAGTCATCAATCTCCATTCTTCTTCTTCTTCTTGTATGCTTTAAAAGTTAGGTATCTTTCTAAGATGTTGTTGATCGTGTTGTTCAGCTGCCTTTGATTGAAGAAGGATGTACAAATTTGTGGGTTTTTTTTTCGCGGGTTTGGTGTTTATCATATTAGTAGCTCTTTGATTTAGCTTGAAGATGAAGCAGCATATCATCAGGATATGACATTACGATTATCTCTATTTCCCTTCATTTTCAGTTGCAGTTCTGGTAACTTGCCAAATAATTTATCTTCAATATTCTTCAAAGGCAACCAAAAACTTGCCCAGGTCTTTTTAATTTATTTCTTCTTCTCCTTATGATTGTGTGCAAACTGCAGTTTGAGAGGAGGTTCTGTTACATGATCCAAACACAATTATCTATCAATTCTTTTGGAAATAAAATTATATTGTAGTTTTCCATTCCTAGATTGCAGTGAATTAATATTATATCTTCATCTCTGAAATTTCATTTTGTTTTCTTAATTTTCATACACATAAGATTACATACAATAATATATAGCCATTATTTTTTCCCTTTTACATAGGTCCCAAAAAAATCCCCGCTTTACAATACTGTCATCAGTTTATCATATTTATTTTTAAGGTAAGGACAGTTTCAAGGTTGGTGTAGGGGGAGAGGGAGTGGCAAATCATGATCACTGCACTTGAAGAAAGTCAGGTGATATATAGGAAGTTATGGGCTTAAGGGGATAAATTGTTTATTTGTTCGTTTGTTTTTTGCTTTTTATGTGTGACTGGTTAGGGTTTTTAGTGAACATTAAGGAAGCAGTGCTGGCATGGAGATGAACACTGGGTACTGGGTTCCACGTGCACTGCTCTGTAAAAGCTCCTTTTCGAGGCAACATTGATATATATATATATATATATATATATATATATATGTATATATATATATATATATATATATATATATATAAAATAATTAAACAAAAACTTCGATGCAAAGGCAGGACAAACAGACCTCAAGCGTTAAAACTCTCTCCCCCTAAAACTGTCACTGCAAAGGGTAGGGACGAATCAAGAAGCAAGGTAAGCATTATCAAAGAAATGTTTCTGTTAAGAAAAGTCTGAATTCTTGAGTTGATATATACCCCTTGAAACCCTAGATTTTGTTCATAACTTCTTTGCACTGAAAAAACCAGCATTGAATCGTTCCTTTAATTTATCAATAATTAGTTCTTCTAGCTAGGAGCCCAAGGATTTGATTTCATTTACCTTCTTCACTATATTCTTCAATGTATTAGTAATTAAAATTGATTAATTGATATCCCTCTCTCTCTCTCTCTACACACACACACACAACCATAACTGTGTGTCTCTTTATTCTTGTCTTGCCATGCTATTTTATATCTGCTAGTTGGATTAGCCAGTGCTTTGATTATGTGTTTGGAGCATTTCCCAAATCCTCTTATCACTATATATATTTTAAATACAAACTATCAGATTGTACAAGGTTTAAATTGAGGAAATATATATATATAATAAGTCACCTAGGTTTTGTACCTCCTGGGGGGAGATTATTATTATTATTACTACTATTATTATTAGGTGGACCCTGTTTGTTGTACTTTGCGAAAATGCCATTCTGGTTCTTCATGATTAAAACATCTTGATTCTTTGAACTTCACTTCAATGATTAAATCTATCTGTATGTAAAAAAATACTGAGATCATTCCACTCTTATAATGTTTGCCTTTTGCTTTGCTTTCTTTTCCGGTACCTTTGTCTTGAAAGAACTCCAAAATTGATGACTTTATACCACGGCGCGCGCATCCTGCCTTTCCTTCACCGGGCCCTTTCCGATTAGATGTTTTTTATGTAATTTATCCCTCCTCGGAATATGATTGTAGTTTAGTGCTTGGGAACTTGTCCCACTGTGTCTTCTCGCACGTTATTTTCTAAAGCTATAGTCATATAAATATTAGACTTACAAAACATGACATAAAGATAATTAAAGAGCCCAATTATGAGGAGAAATGGGATACCAGGATCGATAGAAAATTTATGAAATCTCTATGGTCTAATAGATTGTTTATTCACCCAATTTACCATAGAAACAGAATTAGATTCAAAGATGAGATTTCTGTAGAAAAATCTTGTATAGAAAATCATTCAAGAGCTTTGATTGCAACAAGCAATTCAGCTTCATTTGAATCTTTAATTCCTATATGAGCAGAGAGAAAACTCATCATAAGGCCATTGTGATCACGATAAACCCCATCAATACCAGCAAGACCCGGTTTGTCAATAGAAAAGCCATCAACATCCCTCTTTAGTACTGTAAGTGGCTTAGGTGGATACCAACAAAAGAGGAGATCTTGAACACTTTTTATTTAACCATCACCCTAAATTAATAAATCAATCAAAGGCACACTAAGGGAAGTCTTTAAAAAAAAAAAAAAAAAGCTTTGATCCACGCACATGCAATCTAGTTAATATTGAAAGAAAGATAGTATCACAATCATGCTGTTTATTATTGAAGAGGAATTCATTTCTAACAAGCCAAAGAGACTATGAGATTGCAAGAACAACATAAACCATACATTTCCTTGGAGTTTCCCCATAAACAAGATGTTTTCATTGATGAAAAAGATCTGATATATTCCTAGGACAGCACCGAGATACACTCTATCAATTAATAAATCTTGCCCAAACACACCAGTGTGTATAAAAAGGTGGTCAATAGTTTCCTAAGAATCCAAGCATAGAAGACAATTAGCTTCAAGAATACCCCTTCTCTTGCTTAAAGAATACCCTCCCGACCAAGACACCACCTCTAGTATATATTGATTTCGCCAAGAATGGTCATCCAGCTGAAGATTTCAACCTTGAGAGGAATCAATCCTTGTCACATACCATTGAAAGAATTGCATAGATTAATCTGACTCAAAGATGAAAGCATACAGCACATGGATTTGACTGAATAATCACCATTAGAATTAAAAATATATATAGATGTGACGTTGTGCATATTGCTCAGCTTCTGTTTAATTATCTAAATCTTTCATTCAATTTGTTCTTTTGTTTTTCAAACCTCCGATTCAGATCCCTTGCAGAAATGAGGGCCCTTTTGCTTATCTTATACTTCTACTTGGTATTCCTGTTACTTTGACCGGTTTCAGAGTTGCTCAAGAACTAGGAATGCGAGTAGTTAACTTGCGAGTGCATGGTTTTGAAGGTCAGCGTAACCTTTTGCAATAATCAACCAAGAAATTATTAAATGGGATTAGGTATAGATGGACTAATTAAAGCAATTACATCACATTTAGAATCTAGCTGCCACAATAATCAATAACAGTACAAAATTAAGACTTAATATATATCAACAAATCAGATAACGTTGATCCACAGATCTGTATACTTAATTTAAGGTAAATATACAGGGTGGCTACTCAATATAACTCATCAAACAAATATAAATTTTAACAAAAAAAAAAGGTGTTTTCTTTTGATAGATGCCTGGTTCGTAGGGTTACTTTTAATTAGATTTAATTAGATTCGTGATTAAAAGCTAAATATATAATGTCACTGAAGAAGCAAAGCTGCCAACAGGTTTCTGGTTTAGCAAAGAGCTCATGGTTAGATCCTGCTTTTGAAGTATTTGAATTTGAAAAATTATATTTCATTGCAAAAGAAGGTCAAAATAGTCTGAAAGGTAATATCTAAGCCCAGAAAGAAGAAAGCAAAACAGCCATGTTTTTCATTAATTTCAGACGGCTGTGGAAACGCAAGCATGCAGTGCATTGGAAGGATTAAAGCCATGTCCAATTAAGAGAAGGGCAAGTCTATAGAAATCCCATATGCAATTGGCAGTCCTAACTCCTAACGTCTTATGAGGATTATGAATATGTTCTTTAAATTTTAAATTTGCGTTATTCCTAGCATGATGTTTTGATTTAAATTAACCTTAATTCTTTGCTCTTGCAAGGTGTGACAAGCCGTCAAGCTCATTAAATATAACGATTTATTGAATTCTTAAAAATGGTTCCATCCTAAGGAAATTAGAAAACATCTCTATCTTACAAAAAAAAAAACCTCGGAGTGATGTGTTTTCCTGAGTAATTGATTTTGCTATTTTTAGTTAATTAAGTACTTGTTTTTCAAATTGTGATAAGTTTTATTTTTCAAAGTGTTTTTTATATTTTTTTACTTGAAAAAATATTAAATTGATGTTTTTTTATAATTTAATATGCTGATATCAAAAGAACGATTTATTGAATTCTTAAAAATGGTTCCATCCTAAGGAAATTAGAAAACATCTCTATCTTACAAAAAAAAAACCTCGGAGGGATGTGTTTTCCTGAGTAATTGATTTTGCTATTTTTAGTTAATTAAGTACTTGTTTTTCAAATTGTGATAAGTTTTATTTTTCAAAGTGTTTTTTATATTTTTTTACTTGAAAAAATATTAAATTGATGTTTTTTTATAATTTAATATGCTGATATCAAAAGTTAAAACAAATCTTAAAAAACATAATTTTAATGTATTTTTAATTGAAAAAAATCATGCATTATATTATCAAACACAAACTAATCCTTTAGTTAAATTCTATTTATTGAGATTTTTTTTAATAAGGTCTTAGAAAAGTTTTGTTCTATACCTAAATCAATGTATTTAAGAAAAAATATTTTCTCACTAC
>Ga0325403_1000608_pt1 | contig 26328 bp, 15 predicted proteins | sample PopdelMetagenome_19_FD_205665 | JGI IMG/M metagenome (GOLD analysis project Ga0325403, IMG submission 205665) | Populus deltoides microbial communities from Bellville, Georgia, United States - Xylem-PdKOR-R4 | ecosystem: Host-associated > Plants > Phyllosphere > Stem > Wood/Secondary xylem... | reverse complement strand
TTATATCCCTTTCAAGAACAACAACCATTTGTAGTTGATGACCGAGCAGAAATCAAAGAGGCCACTGGTCATATCCAAAGGAGAGACCATCCAACCAAGCACAAAACAAGAGGCCGGCTCTCTCTCTCTGCAAGCTAAGCACACGAGAATCGTTTTATAATTTATATCCCTTTCATGAACAATAACCATTTGTAGTTGATGACCGACAAGCAATACTTCATCATGTGGTTCCCATCTTGAAATGCAAGTACGTGTATAGACCATAGAGTGAGTATAAATTGCAGGCTCTAGAGTGGTCCTCCTCCTAATAGCGTGATGTGCCTGGCATCTAAGATGATAGAGGAACCTCATTCTTACTCCTGGCATGCTAGCATAGAGCCCGCAGCACAAAACAAAGTTACTACTGTTTAGTGACTGCTTGCGGCCATGGAAGGACTAGAGATTTCATAGGTCAGCATAATTTCTAGCAGCGTTATAAACGAGTTCTAACTAATGGTGTTCTTCTCCTGGCATATTACATTAGCTCTAGCTGTTTCTTCCTCATTTCCACTAAATTACCAGAACTACTTCTCTCCTTCAACTCACTGGTAATTAAAATAAGTGAAAACGTTGTGTTATCATCATTTACAATTCTTTGTAGTTCTACTATGTTTTAGGAAAAAGCTGAGGATTCTTCGGTCGGTAAGAGGTATGTTCGTGGAATCCCACACTAGGGGCATCTTTAATTTCCTTCTTTTTTTAAGTTCCTATAAGCTTTTCTTGACCTTCTCTTTTTGTCCACTTCGAAATATAGAGCCTGTTTGATTTTTATATTTTTTAAAAAATAATTTTTTAAATTTATTTTCTTTTCTTTAAAATAATTTATTTTTTATTTTTTAAATTGTTTTAATATACTAGTATTAAAAATAAATTTTTTTTTAAATACTATTTTAATATATTTTAAATAAATTTTTTTAAAAAAACCCTATAACAATATCAAATAGCTCATGATCACTGCCTCTTGTGATCATTACTTTTAGCCAATGTTCCTGGGCGTAAAATCACAGAAATGTTCACAATGAACCTTTTATTTTCGACTCAGCATGGGAGTGTGAGTTTTAAAGCTTGAAGTGGTGGATTTCAAGGTAATCTGGCTTATGGCATAAGCTCGTAGAAAGGAAAGTTCTCATAAAAATAATTTAATACTCGCCAGAAAGAAACAAAATTATAGAAATATTCAATATAGTTATTTATGAAGATTACAAATCAATCAGAACATCTTCCACGAAAGTAATAATATTATATATTTTTGTAACCACAGTCAGAAATATAATATGAGCCGGCAGAAGTTACATACCTGTTCACATCTTTTACTCTACCCTTTTTTTTTTCCGAGCTTCCATATTTTGGTATATACATTTTAATCCCTTCTCATGATTGACAATGTGTTTCCAGCAGCAATTCACCATTAGGCTTGTTAATAGCCAGATGCAGGAAGGCCAAAAATCCATCTTCAGCAGCAACCATTCTGTATTTGTGGTTCAGGATAGAGGTTACTTCAAGGGACTAAATCCAGATGAGCTCCAGCAGAGACTCAGCAGCTGAGTGATCCTCTACCGCAAATTCAGCCTTTGGGAGTAAAATGAGAACTCTGATTGTGCTTTTTAGAACGTTGTAAAGTTGCGGGCTTGAACAGAAGCTCTGATTTTTGGTCTGTGATTGGAACCAAAGCTCATCGCCTTTGAGAGTAACAATAGGCAGCCTGATCAACGGCCTTTTTTAATTGAAGTTTCAGATATGTATTTCGACTGTCACAGAAACATCCAGAAAAAAGAAATCTCCCCAAAAGGAAACTTGTTGGCAACTCCCTACACTTTTTGTTATTGAATTTGAAGACTAGCTTAATCACCATAAAGTCACAAACATCCTGGATTTTAGTCTAACTGATTCATCATGGTAACATCTCAATTCAGTAAGAAATTATTTATTGATGATTAACAAAGTCGGTAGAAAGATATGGACATGTACTTACAGGTTAACAATTTCCCTCCCTGGGTTCATTCTATTTGAATGTACACGCAATCACTCCGGAAGCACATGATTTGATAACTTGAACCTGGAATATCTAAGGGCATTGTCACAATTTTTATATTTCACTAGAATTCAATTAATAAAATAATGAGACTTACATGAGACTGGAGAATTTTACGTGTCTAAATCTGCCCCCATACCACCTCTATCTCGGCATAATAATATGGGAAGGGTACCTCATTGTTGCCCCATACAAGTCTTGCATAAGAAGTGCATCGCAGAGGCAACTTCAGGGATAGAACAAAGAAATCTTTCTGAATAATGCTCACTCAATAGTCCTGCCTATCAGGACCTAAAACCCATCTTAACTCCGTGTTGGAATATGGCAAGGTAACAGCAGCGTAAAGGGTATTGTAGGAAACAATAGAATCCTATGCGAGCCAAATTTTCAGGAACAAATTTGTATAGTCACCAGAAATCACCGCAAGAGCAGACTCCGTCTTCAAAATGATGAAATCGGCTGGCATCCCTCACAATCAGTTCTCTTTCAAAGAATTTTGAAACCAGCTTACAAAAAGTATGGCAATCAACACAAACTCGAAGGTTCTTTGTAATTCTAATAGGGGTTCCCTCAGAAGTGCTCATCAGACCACATGCAATTGCCAGCCTTTCACTATGTCCATAAAGCATCTGAACTTTCTCTTCTTTCCCTACGTTGTGCAAAACAAGATTGGTTTGAGGCACATAGCCTCCTTCCTTCTCCAACTTCTCAGTAATTCGAGCCAACTTTTGATAAATCGTGTAAGATTCTGGGTGAGACTTGTCTCTTGCATGGAATGTATGAACCTTGTTCCCAACCTCAATCCAACTGCACCCAGGATTTTTCTTCAACCTACCCCCCTTCATTCTCATTCTTACTTCTTCCACGTCTTTCCATCTACCACTGGCAGCAAAGACATTGGATATCAGCACGTAACTTCCTGGACTATCTGGATCCAACTCTAAAAGCTTCTGTGCTGCAATTTCTCCAAGTTTTTTATTTGAGTGAATCCGACAAGCCCCGAGGAATGCACACCAAACTTCAGCAGTAGGCTCAATCTGCATGCTTTTCACAAAATGGTATGCCTCTTCTAAGTGATTTGCACGGCCAAGAAGATCAACCAAGCATGCATAATGTTCTGGCCATGGCTCCAGCTGATACTTACATTTCATAGTTTCAAGCAATCTTTTCCCTTCATTGATTAGTCCTGAATGACTGCATGCATAAAGAAGTGCCAAAAAGGCAATATGATCGGGAATTAGTTTCTGGTCCTCCATTATACTAAATAATTCAACAGCTGCTTTGCCACGTCCATGCATTCCATATGCGTTGATCATAGTTGTCCATAGAACTAGACTTCGACTTCTGGTGCAAATAAATACCTTGTATGCATTCTCCAGACTTCCACAACAAGCATACATATCGACCAGAGAGTTCACTGTAGATCCTTCTAACATGAAACCCTTCCGGAATATGAAACCATGAATTTCTTTTCCTTTATTCAAGGCAGATAAACTAGCAGCAGCAGAGAGGATGCTTACTAGAGTTATAGAATCAGGTTCAACACTGGTTTCTTTCATCAGGTAAAAAACACCGAGTGCTTCATTTGCAAGTCCATTATGTACATAGCACGATATCATGCTCGTCCAAGACACCACATCTTTACATTTTATCGACTCGAACATTCGAGTTGCATAATTAATATTCCCACAATCCGCATACACATCAACGATCATATTCCGCATCATAAGATCAGATAAACCTCGCTTCAAAGTGTAACCATGAACTTCTTTTGCATGGGACAAGCATCTCAATCCACTGCAAGCCAGTAAGGTGCTTCCTATCATCATTGTATCTACGTCCATCCCTTTCGTCTGCACTTTCCTCAGCAATTTTAAAGCCTCAGTATGACAATTATTTTGAGCATAGGCAGCTATAACTGTTGTCCAGGAAATGAGATCTTTATTGAGCATCTTATCAAAAACTAGGCCAGCGTAAGCCACACAACAGCACTTGGAATACATATCTATAAGTGTATTTCCAATCCGTAGATTAGAATCGAGCCAATTCTTCATTGCGTAAGCATGAATTTCCTTTCCATTCAACAGATAACCCAGTCTCCCAGACGCAGCAAGGATGCTTATTAGAGAAACCTCATCTGGTTTTAGATTAGCATCTTGCAAACCACAGAAGAATTGCAAAGCTTCATTATACAAACCATTTTGAGTGAAACCTGCTATCATGGAATTCCAAGTGATGTTATCCTTCTCATCCAACTTATCAAAAATTCTAGCAGCATAACTCATTTTACCAAATCTAACATGCATAGCTACCAAAGCATTGGCCACATAAACATCAAGTACTTGATTTGATTTTAAAATAGCAGCATGAATCTCCATGCCCAGTTTCTTGAAGGAAGAATCCTCACAAGCTTGAAGAGCAGCAACCAAAGTATAAGTATTTGCACCAACACCAGCCTTCTGCATTTCCCTAAACAATCCCAATGCCTCCATACATTGCCCATTCAAAGAGTAGGCTGAAATTATAGAATTCCATGACACGACATCATTTCTTTCATTCATTCTATCAAACAGTTTCCTTGCTCCGAGTATGTCATTGCACTTGGCATACATGGAAACAAGAGAATTAGCAACAAACACAATAGAATCATATCCACATTTAATTATCAGACCATGAATTACAGCCCCGCGGTGTATATCCTCAACCACACCGCACGCTTTAAGTACACACGGAAAAGTAAAAGAATCAAAGGGAACACCCAAAACCCGCATTTCCCTAAACAATTCAAGGGCTCTTAAAGGTTCTCCGTTTGATACATTAGCACCCATCATAGCATTCCATGTAAAAATAGTTCTGTCGTGCATTTTATCAAACACTTTGTCCGCATCCAAAATAGACCCACACTTGCCATACATAGAAACAAGTTTTGCGCTCAAAAACATAAATTCAGATACTAAATTGGATTTTATTAAATGGGCATGAATTTGTTGGCCCTGTAAAAGTGCTCTCTTGGTTGCACAAAGCTCAAGGATTGGTGCATAAACCTCGTCAGGGTTAATCAGAAGTGAGTTGCCATGGTCAGTGAAAAGAGCAGAAAATGAGACAAAAGCTTCTTCGAGGCTTCCTTGGTTGCATGTCTCTTTAAGAGGGGAGTTTTTTATCTTCTGAGAGAATTTAGGGATTTTGAGAGACGGGTTCGCTACATTGGTTTTGTTTAAAGTTTGGAGTTGGGCAAAGGTTTTAGGGATACTGTAATAGCATTGTGAAATTGACGTAGCCATCAAAGAGACTTTGCACAAGAATGGAAGGTGGTAAGGAGGATAAGAATGCAAGGCAGATCACCTTTTCATTTTTAAGGTTTCGTTTTTATTTCATTGCATTTAATTTTCGTTTATGTCTTTTTCAATCTCATGATATTTCTTGTCATGTTCCCATTTCAGCAAAAGAGCGCCTTCTACTCCTACGTCAACATGGCAGCTGAAAGGAATCTACCCACAATCAGTCAACTCGGCAAACCACAAGAACAACCCGTTACATTCTAGATTAGGATGCTCCATTAGAGCATGTGCAAGGACCTTCAGTTTCCGAGAAATGCATTTTGTTTAAGATCAACAATCTTTCCCCATTAAATTCCATAAGCAAAGAAACATCATCATAGTGAGCGTACTACACTAGCCTGAAAAGACAATGCACAAGGAGATAGAAATAAGCAGGGAGAGGGGGGGGGAGCACGCTTCTCAACAAGAAATGGGCAGTGTGTGCCCCGTTGCACTATGCAAAAAAAATTAAGTCGAAGAATACAATAGCCCAATTAACTTGGCCAGGTGGTTTCACACCTCTCCATTCCTTGCACACCTTTTCTCTATACAACTTCATAACACACTCTTGGTAATTCCAACTATGTACATTGAACAAACAACCTAATGACTCTGTTCACGTGCAAAACCAAAAATGTCCTCGCCAATAACCCCAGAGTACAACAAGAAGCAAGACTCCACTTTCCCTATTCAATAAGAAGCCTGGCACGACGGTCTTCATGCTTGCCAGGAACTCGACATTTATCAGTCATCTATAAAAGATTTCATCTTCTTTTTGGCCTGTCCTCTTTCAATCCCAGGCCAGCCCTGCTGCCTTGTTCTCCCTTCTCAATGTATTACAAACATAGAATCCTTTACTTCCTTTGCCGTGGTAGCAGACAAAACCCGCATAGGATTTCAATAAATAATAAATAGCTGCCACGAGCTGAAACAATCACGCTTAAATCAGTTTTTCCCCTTCTCACCCCCGATTAGATGAAGTCAGCAAGCTCTCATCTGGTAGTGTCCATGAGAGCAAATGCCCACCAGAATCCCCACTGAGTAACTGCTTCAGGTCGCTTGTGAGATGAAGGGAAGTAACTGGATGTTTGTGAAACTTGAGTACCTTGTGGAGAAGTAACCTGTACTCCGGTACCTTATCACCTAAATTTAGCCCACCCGTCAAATTGCTGGTAGATTTGCTTAAGGCACTCTCTTGGTTGGAGCAGTGAACCATGTGCCACACCTTAACTGCCCCACTCTGGTGGCCAGTCACATACCAGTTTGTGTCCAGCCAATCGGAAAACGTGCAGCTCGTCACTGAGAGAATAGAATCAGATGGCAGTTGGGATGTGTTAATCACTGCAAGGCAGTCCCCATTGATGCTCCAGACAGCAAGCAGAATTCCAGCTGCTGTCACAATCTCTCCAGTCAAGTCATTCACATAAATTGCTGAAATTGGCACAGGAAACTCTGGCAGTTGCCTAACAAAAACCAAGGAGCTGAGGTCCCATAAAATAACTGTGCAGTCATCAGAGCCACTCACAATCAGCATGTAAGGCTGGCTAACATGAAGGCATGTGATTTTGGCCGTGTGACCACAAAGTGCATTCTCCAACTGCAGGTGCCGCAGTGCACGGGGGCCATCCTTGCTGATTCTCCAAACACAGAGTAACCCATCGTCAGCTCCTGTAACCAAAATTTGACCATCATGACTAGCACCAGCACACTGAATCTGGCTGCCCCCGTGAAGATTCTCATGAGTTGAAAGGAGTCTATCTTGATCATAGCTCATAAATCTCAAACTACGATCTGGGAAACCCCAAGCAACATATTTGGTATATGTTGTAGGCTTGAGCAAACTGTTTGTGCCCGCCACAAGAATTTTCTCGTGAACAGTAACAATCTGGGTTATGGCAGATGAGCTCTTGCGTATTTCATGTGGAGCGAGATGGGATGAATACTTGAGTGGGTGATGAATCCTTCTATTGGAACGTCTTTTCACATGGGGTTTGAGGAATAGCTGCTTGGGTGTCTGCCCAAAGTGATTGATTTGTGCTAGAATGGAGGCTTTCATTGCAGGATCTGTTACCGAGTCTATGTCCACACTCCCCTCGTATGTGTAATGATAGAAAACATTAACAGCTTCTTCAGCTGCCTGTCAATTATGCAAGGAAAAAATATCAGATCATGAACAGAACAAGGACAATTAATATAGAGCATACAGCTGCACAGTGATCCAATCACCCACACAAGTAATGGGACAATGATGAGTAATTAAATCATCACAATCAAACGCGTATTCTAGTGTAAGAGTTGCAATTCAAAGTAGTGGACGTGGTGGCAGGTGAGAATTTTTTTGTTTCTTTTTTAGGGGAGGTGGAGGCTAACCAGGCAGACACAGATCTTCGTGGTTTCTCAAACAAAAGGATCAAACAAAAGGATGAAACCCACCAACAGTAAACAGAAAAATATAATGAAAGCAATCAACTTAAATATCATGTAAACATTGGAAGGAGGTTTATTCTGCTGATCTGTCACCACCTCTGTTTTCCTACCGGGCCTTCAGGGGTTACATCTCAGAAGGTAAAATGGAATGAAAAGCCCGGTTGGAAAGGACAATATAATTTTCTGATGCAAAGAAGTTCTGAATGTTGAACGTACCTTCCCTCTCTGTTTATATCCAAAAATGAGATCTATCCAATGATGAAGATTTTCTGAAACAAAATCAGATTCCAGTGCTTCTCTATGCTTCCTAATGAAATCTCTAGCACTGCCTTTCGCCCATGGGGGTAAGAGGACATCACTAACCTGGAAGGAAAAAAAAACAATGCATGCTAGCAATTTTTAATGTACGCAAAAGAAAGTGAATGATTTTTGTAGTCCTTCCCCAGCAAATAATCAAACAAAAAAGATTAGTTAACAGTAAATAAATTTGCACTTCCAGAAACAAACCTTCTCTCCTGATTGTTTCTCTCCCAGATCAAGATTGAACATGTTCTCCAGAAATTCTGGCATGTAGAAGAATTCTGGAATCAATTCCTTGACATCAGATGTATTTCCCTTCCCTGCTGCACTTGACCAAGTATCTCGAATACTGTTGAAAAGACGATCAGCATGATCAAATTGGCCACCCTGCAGCTTCTGATTCTCTACACTGAATGGTGGAAGGCGTAAAAGGTAGAAGAGGACAATTCCAGCACTAGAATAGTGAGAGCCATAATGAAATTTTGGAACCTCTGGATCATCCCAGGTCTCATATCTGAATAGAAAACCAAAAATGACAGAATAAATGGAAAGCAGTGGATAATCATGGCGGTATAAACAAAAGGACTAACCGTTTCTTAAATTCATCTTCTCCCTCTTGTGTCTGACAACCCATTGGCTTCTCGAGCTTACGAAAGGATTTAGGATTGGACAAATCCAGATTTTCACTCTCATAATCAGCGAGAACCCATGGAAATACTGGATATTGGGTCAGATCACTGTATCCTCTACCGGCCAAGGTGTTGAGATGCATGAGATATTGGAAATTGCTAATTTCTCCATTTTGCCACCTTTTAGAGAAGGATTTAGCCATTATCTTAAATAGGCGACTGCCCTCGTTACTTTCTTGTTTTACTGATCCAGAAATTGTAGTATCCAACCTGAAATATGAGAGAATTGTGAATTAAGCAATCTTTTGTTCAAATATTCCGAGAAAGAAGCATCTTAAAAAGTCAATTAGCATCAGCATGTGAGCAACATAAATATAATAATGTCATCTTATTATGATTCTAAGGCACTATTAGCATATCCATTTGCCAAGAAATGGAAATTGTGATCGAGAACAAGGAAAAAGAGAATCAGGGAAGAGGGGGTGAGGGGGTGAGAAATAGAGAAGAGTAGCAATAGAGAGGAAAACAATAACCTTAATTATCAATATCATTCATTAATGATTCACTACCTTCAAACCAGTGCTTTATTCCCTTTCTATAGCATTTAAGCTAAAATGAAACCCTAAAATATAGAAAACATAATAAAGTCCAAACATAACAAAATTTACATTCATAATTAAAGCTAAAAATCACAATAACCAAAAAAACTAGATTTGTAAAACAAGAAGCAATATAAAATAACATTTATACTTTCCTGAAAATGAAAGATTTTTAAAATCTTTAATTCAACCACCACCCAATTGCATGACAAAACTACATCAGCAGTAGATATTAGATAACAACCTATTAACCTATTTAAGAGTTTCTTACATCAACCTCAGAGGATGTCATGGAGGGAGGGGAGTGGTGAACCACAAAATCACACAAAAATCATATCTTGAGAAGGTATTAGTCTAATTAGATGTATTTCACAAGTATAAATGAAATCTCAAGCGACATTTGAAAATGGAATGCACAAACACATGGGGATATTTTCCAATCCCCAAAAGGATCACCAGTGCATTTGATGAAGCAGTTCCTTCACTAAAGTATCTGCATTCATTTAATAAAGACCCTCTTTTTTTCTTTTGTGCAATGCAGTTCACGTTTAACTGCTCAGAGATACAGTTGGAGTTGTTAAGCAATCTCAAAGATAAGATTTTCCCATCTGTCATCATCATTATTCTTTGGTGGGTGGGGAGAGCAACACACAAACATAAAAGTCCTTCATAAAACTGTTCAACCTGCATTCCACTGTTATGACACCTAAGAATATGAAACCTACGGACAAGTGCTAGGACAAACAACCAGGTGACGAAGAAAACTCACACAGAATCAATCACTGAAACTCAATTTGCTAGATCAATAAAAAATAGCTTGACTTGGATGTCTAACTAGGGTGCTACATATAAGCATCAAAGATATTGCAGAGTTAAACCAGAAAAAATAGCAAAACAGAAAAACCACTTAACTAAGAAATAGAACTAAATTCGTACTAAAAGCTTATACAACTACTACATTGAAAATAATGAAATTCCTAAAAACTACAAAAAAAGATCATGAATGGCCAAATAAAATACAGATATCAAACTTAGAAGGTTTTCTTCATCCTCCATCAACAAGCCAATACACAATATCTCCCACGAGATCGGCATTGAGACATCAATTGTTTAAAGGCCTTGGTCTCTTAACGTTTTTCCATTCATGGTAAGATGTAAATGTACCAAGACATGAATTATCCTACTCAACCCTTACCAGATCAAAAAGAATCATGTGCAACTGTTAAAACACTTGAAAAATCTAACAAAAGAGTTGATACATGGCTACAGCATAAATTCACAACATGTGAAGCATAAGAATTTATACAAAGTCAAAAAATAATTAGCAAATGCAATTGCTAGATAATGACAAGTATGCACAAAAATATAACAATCATGGAAAAAAAATCATAACCTATAAAATTCAAAGGCAATGAGTAGCAGAATTCATACATGCTATTTCTTGGAAGATTCATGGCAACCAGATTTTTGAATACTTCTTCTCTCTCCTTTTTGTGGAACACGAGGAGATCATTGCATCCATCCATGCTGAATATCTCAACAGCAACAGGTCGGAGCTGGTAATCACGTTTCAGAATCTCATGAACACTGTTGAGCTTCCACATATGCCAGGGATGGGGTAAATTACCACTAGTACACACTTTCTCCTTGCCCCATGCACCACCATTATAGGCCCATGCCCTTCCACCAACACATGCCTTTACTGTTGTGATCCAGGAAGAAGTTGACTTGGATTGGAAATCAGCACTGCCAGTAACATCCTTCTTCACACCCAAAGCCTGATCAATAACAGAGAGTTCATCCTCGCATTCTTTTTCACAAATACACCCAGAATCATCAACGTAAAAATTCTCGATTATGTATAAAGAAAGCTCCCCTATCAAAAATATACCATCATGCTTGTCCAAACCCACAACTCGCTCACAGTTATATTTGAATCGTATCTTTTCTTGAGGTTCCAAATATGGTCGGATCAGATATTCACCATTATCATTCAGTTCTTTATCTGATTTATCTTCCGTGACAATGATTCCATCTGCTTTATTAGACGATGATTGCATTGGGGTTCCAACGTCTGATTTTTCATGCATGCTCTCTGACATTGGGACAGACACGGTACTAGACTTGACACCAAATTCAAGAGCTGAGTGAAGACTTGCTTCATTCATGTCACTAGCTCGGTCATCATTCCATTCACTTCTAACAGAAGCTGTACCTTTCACATCATCTGATTCTTTAAGAAATTCACCATACATATCACCATCCACACCATTTTGTTTGGCGCCATCAGTTAAAAGATGAAAAAACAATTCAGTGTCAGTATCAGAAGCATCTGGGCCATCCTCATATTTTCCCTTCAACAGCTCTGCTTCTCCTAACTCAAACTGTCCATCAAGAACATTTTGAACAGTGTCAATCCTCAATTTGCAGCGCTCAAGCTTTTTGCGCATCCTGTATGGTCCTTCAATGGGACAAAGCTGCCATTCAGGATCTTCAGTTGCCAAGGATTTCCGCAGTGTGAATATTCCACGCTCATGTACAAGTTGTTGAAGAAGGGTTTGCCACTCACTTTCAGCATGGAGAACCCATCCATACTTATCTTGGCGGACAACTCTTAACTCAGTAGACATTGCATCACGAAGCATGTCCAATGCATATCTTCGTTCATTTACCTGTTCCCAATGTTTTTGGTCCAACTTCAAAATATCCCGTGATCTTCTACCCATTTCCCTCCTACGACGAACCTCCAAACCTTTAATTCTCACTCCTGGAAATTTTGCCGATCCAGTAATACACTGAACCCACATAATGGCTGCACACTGCTCCAATACTTTGTTGACCATCAGTTCAGAACTCTGAAACCACTCAAAGAAAGTAGACAAACTTCCAGTCAATAATTTGTCGAAGCCACCATGTAGTAAATCCATGTGCTGCCCTTGATTTGGTTTAGAAACAAGCAAGTCTTCCAGCGCAGCCCTGCGGTGCACCAGCAGATACTTGACAATATCGACTGCCATGTTCTGAACGTTTTGCCTTTGATCGTGGAGAAGAGATATTAGATTTACACAAAGACAGCAATTCAGATCAGTATCAACATTGCTGGGACAGAAAATAATGCGCTTGTGAGCAACTAGCAACTGTAAGACTGTGCAGATATCAATTCCTGAATCATCTTGTGAAGAATTGGATGGTAATCTTTTCTTGGGCTCAATAAGCAAACCTAAGCATGAAAGAAGATCATCCTCTCCTATGGTGACCAAAAACGTTGGCAAAAAACAATACATTATCATACGATTTGTGTTCTTAAGGAGTGAATTTATAAAAGTATCAAGTTGCCTGCTTCCTCTTGTGATAGATAAAAGACTCTTTCCTGCAGGAGCTGCTTCTTCAATGCGACCATCTTTGTTTGCCAGCTGTAACATTGACAACAAGAACTCTAGAGTTTTCAACACACCAGCAGGTTGAGGAAAGGAGCCCATATAGACACGATCTACTATAATCCAACATAATGCATCCAGGTTTGAGGTCCATCGACTTTTGTCTAGCTTTTTCTCATCTTCCTCATCATCACGCAAAAGACGCCTTTCCACAAAGTTCATCAACCTGCTAAGGCACAAACCCTGAAAAACTAATACAGATTCAGCATCAACATATAAAGGTACTGTTTCCAAGATGCCCTCTATAACCTGTGCTGCTTTAATCTGCTCAGTGATAAAATCAGAAAGAACTTCTGCCATGAAATCTAACACAGCATTCGCTCCTGCAGAACATGGTCCTCCCCCATAGCCAGAATCATCCATTTCAAGGAGAAGCTTCGGGCTAACTGCAAAAAATGAGTTTGCAGCAGATGGCCCTGGAGAACTAGACTTCAAGTCCGCCGATGGATCAAATTCACTACCAGACACAGAAGACTCCATGGAAGGAGTGGCTTGTAGCGAAGCTTTGGATTCTTTGTGGGACGCGCTGCCAAGCCAAGATGACAATGCAAGGACCGGTGATGATGGTGATGTGAGGGGGATTCTTGTGCTCGACTTCTCGGATATAATAGGAGAATCTGGTATGTTGAGAGATGCTGAACTAAGGGAATCTGCCTGTCGAAAGGAATCCATATTGCCATCAACATTACGGATATTGAATTCATTTGAGCTGGAGATGGCAGAATTCTGAACAACATTATCCCCAACAAAGTTCTGAACAGCTGGGACACCTTGGGCTGATTTTTTCAATTCCTCGTGGGAATTAGAGATGGCAATCTCTGCTTTAACATCAGCCACATCATTTAGGGACACAAGCATATCTTCAGAACTTGTACTTGCATGCCCTTGAGGAAAGCTTCCAGCACTAATGGAGGTCTTTGCAGATTGTTCTTGTTCAAGCGGTAAGCTAGAGAAAGTATTCTGAGAACTGCTGGTATCATCACAATCATTCAACTCCTTTTCTTCTGTCTTCTCAGAAAGTGCTTTCACCATCTTCACTGCATAAGCTGCTCTGCAAGGGGAAAAAAGGGCTCATTCAATCACAATATTGCTCGAGTAATTAAAATTGGGAACAAGCAGTTCCAAAATTCTCAATGTAGCATCCAGAAAAGAGAATACAAATTGCAGCATGTCTGAAAACAAACCTGGTGCAAGAAAAATAAAGGTCGATGCAGCTTTCAAGAAACTCAGGCCTTCTGCAAGCAGCTGAAAAGGGAGGAGACATCTTTGCGAGATCAACCATAAATCTCAGAACTGCGGTTGCAGCAGCAGGAGCTGATGCCTCACCACCCATTAAGCGCGCTGCATATGTCTTATGCATCAAAGCTTCACCTTGAAGCTCTCCTGTCATGTCTGCATTTCCTTCCACAAGCTCTGCGACAAGGCTAGCACCAATCTGGGAAAGATTACCAGTTTGATGAGCAAGCACAGACTGCATGCTTAACCTATCAAAAGTAGATTTTGCCATCACAATCACTGATTCCAATAGCTCCACATATTTCAACTCCACATAGCTTCCATCACTTGGCATAAGGGCATGAAAATCTAGCATGCGCACTTCTGGTAGTCTTGGGTACACGGGCTTTCCAAATATCAGACAGAACAAAATATAATATATATCAGGAGAATCATAAAAACTAGGAAGCACCCGCATAAGACCCTGATAACCACCACTGGTGCGAAATTTAAGAGCAAATGTGGGAGAAGAAGCGAGAGACACACCAAGAAGAGTCATGATCCATCTCATGCTTGTAGGATGGGCAGCTTCATCAAGAAAATATGTTACCAGTTTTGATGACACAATCTTATGCCACTGCTCAAGTAACTCGTCTGATTTGATGGTTACTTGTAGATCAATAAGCATCTCTAGGAGCATATTCCTTACAATCACATGCTTACCCATTGATTCTCGAGCTATTTGATGCCTTGGTTTCAGTTCAGGTGGATCAAATGTCATAATCACAAACCTCACCACATTCTCTAGTTCAGAAGCCAGAAACCCATCTTCCAAAATGACCCCAAGCAACACCACTAATTTCTCCAAAACAGGAACTTCGACGTCGCCACGCTGCAAAGTCACTAGCAAATGCTGAACAAGGTTTATTCGACGCAGAACAGTAAGGTTATGATTCCTGTACCAATGCATGGAAACCAAATGCTCCAGAAATCCTAGAAGTTGAATTTGGATTGAAACTGGGGCAGTCACCCACAATGTCCAGTCCAACAAGACATGTTCAACCATATCGGCATTTGACAAGACGATACAATTTGAAGTTTCAACTAGCATATCAGAATTGTCTAGTTCAGAAATATGGCTAAATGAATCTTTTTGTGCAGAAAAATCATCCATGTCCCCATGAGATCCAACTGAAGAAATTTCATCGCGAAATTTTGACAAGCTGAGTTCCTCGAAGCTGGTTTCCTGCAAAGTGGCAGCCGGTGATAGAGTAGCTTGCCTGCGTTCCAACTTCTTTGGTTCAGAAAATGAAGCTTCACATGCAGCAATTTGAAAAAATATCTCAAGAGATTGCATGTCAAATAATGACATTCTACGATGCAGAAACAGAGCTAGCAAATGGTATCCCCTATATTTTTTCATATCTTTCACATTTTGGGGATTCTGATGAAGAGCACAGGCAAGTAATGTCAAAGCCATGTGAAGCATATCCCTGGTTTCAGCAGCTTCAACAAGGGCCAGGACAACAGCCATACCACCTACAGGGCGGATTGCATCACCAATTACAGATTGCTTACAAACATAGATATCTCCATGAAGGCGTCCAAATCGTGGTATACCTGAGGCAAAAATAAAAAGAATGAGGGAGGATGCGAAGGAGCAGGAGCTGATAAGGAACAGCCCCTCTACTCTGCATAACTTGTTTGAAACATAAAATCCAGATTTTAATCACTCACCCCCGATAGGAGAGGCAGCAGCCGACATAGGATCAACCAGATTGAGCAATGAGAATATGCCAGATGCTCGAACAGATTCAGTACATGTTCCATCAAATGCAAAAATAAGTTTCTTTCCAGAAAGCTGCAATGAGAGGTTTCCTAGTCTCTCCAAATCCCAAACAATCCCACTACCATCTGCTTTAGAATCCCCCTGCTTGCTAGCACTCTCGAGCTTCTGTGTTGCCAAAGGCAATTCAGCATCTAATGAATCCAAGATGGCCATGCTACCACCACCACAAGCCTGGTTAGGGACAAAACATAGAAGGTTCGAGTCTTGGAAGAGCCCTCTGTATCCTCTTCCAAGAATGTACATAAAACAAATACACCCTGATGTAAGCACCTCCTCAAAAAGGTAGCAAGAACGAAGTTTCCATGTCAACTCACTAACCCTTGCACAATTAACTGGTGTCCCAATGGTGACCTGCAAAGGTTTTCCAGCCGGAGATGGTGAATATCCTAGTTTCCCTGTGTGTTTTAGCTTTCCATTGAGATACACATTTGCAACACTAGCTTGAAATAGTCCAGCAAGAGCATTTGGTTTGCTATGAACAACTGCAAGGTGATGCCATCTGCCTTCTTCCAATTCTAATCCAGAAAAAGACAAGGCACTAGAGTTGCTAGTAGCAAGGGTTAGAACACCATCCTCTTGAAGATAAAGTTCTGCATAAAATGTGTTTTCATTGCTAGCCGTACCAACAGAAATTATACGGAGAATATTCTGTTCATTTTGCTGCCCATTTGAACTACTCCGCCTTTTTGAAGGGCCAGCTTTGGACGGCTCTGTTTCCTTTGCTTGTGATCTCAAGAAATGTTTAAACTGGAACCAGCAAACAAATGAATAGCCCGCAGAAGGAGGCCAGGATCTTTCTCCCAGAGACACCTGAACAGCAGCATGGCCAATTTTACTCATATCCATCTCAACAAACGGTGCCAGAGAAACATTTTCTGAGGCCATATCTTCCATGAGAATCAACCTCTCCATCATATCAACAAGAATATGGCCTGAATTCATAAGCCTCATTTGCAGTATATATCTAATAAGCAGTCTAAGTTCTGATGCAGATAGCCTATAAGCAAAAAATATAAACATTAGTTTCTAGGATAACCATTGTCAAGAAAATTGCACTGGTTTCTCTAGAGACATACCTATATGCACCAAGAACTTCCACAATCTTCAACATGTACAGAAGTAACGTAGATGAGCCTGATAGGAAGGGGTGGATTGTCTCCAATAGAAGTTCCACGCAGCCTACACAAATGACAAAATTAAGAGCGAGAGGGAGTTAGACACACACACACACACACAGAGGGACCAGAGGGCAAAAGAATACAGACAATCAATAAAATGGAAAGGATTGCAAGATCAAAAATTTCATTCGCACCTACTGAGGTGAGATTTTCCTGATTAAAGGGGCCAGCACGAGCAAGCCTTTCTATAAGATTCAGTACTTCTAACTGCACTTTGGGAGTGAAGAGCAACAGCGAGCGGATCAGAACTCTAACAGCAGCAGCATTGTACACTCGTTCCTTATCAGGATTTAACAGACCTGATGGGGTAGTAAGAAGAAAACAAGCTGACCCAGATTCCATCATATTAGTTGGCACATCACTATCTGCTGACAAGAATGGTGGAAGCACAATTTCAAGAGCAAGCTCTAACAACAGCTGTATAACTTGCTTTTCACATTCCACACAAACCAAGCCAGATTCAGATAGAAGCTCATAGAAAGTGTGGGATGACATAATAGTATGCAATTTTATCCTGTTAATAGCATTATCACACACTCCAGCTGTCATCAGGCGCAGTAAGTATGTGAACAACTTCATGTAAACCTCTAAAGAAGATTCTTCTGTCTGTTCCCCATCACCTTGGAAACTATGGAGTGTTGTCAGCATAAGAGAAAAGCCAGTGGCTTCACCAAAGACCCTCTGAGCTGAAGTATTAACTCTCAATATGCGCCACAAGGCACCCATTGTGTCACATTTTGCATCACTTCGAAGCCTATACTGATGTCCAGCACCGCTTGTGACCATTCCACTTTTGAGAACCTCAACAAGTACACCTAGTTCTTCATGATGAGTCTGGTAAAATAAATAAAAAACAAAGTTTATTTTGGCCTGAGCTTTCGAAAAACAATTTGGGAATTGATACAAGAATGAGAGCATGTGTAGCTATTATGACCATTCAAGCATTTAACAGTTCAGTAAAATGGCATGCTGACATACCTGTGCAATATCTTCCGTGATCAAACATGACAATATCCGGAGAACCCCTTGACGATGAACATTGGACACAATAAAAGGAAGAACAATGGTCACACCATTAGCTGACCGGAACAATGCTTGACTAGCTTCAGCTTTCTTCACTAAAGAGACCATACAATCCCATGCAACAGATATTGTACCCTCAATTTCAAAAATAGGAAATTTCCCTGAGCCACCAGATTCCATTAGCTTGGGTGAAGAAAGAATAGTATCTTTAGTGTCCAAGTGTTTTTTGAAACTAGAACTAGATTTTTTGTCTGGCTGATTAGGGCTAACAGTTTGATGTTCTGGGCCCAAAAGAAACTTGTTCTGCTTCAGATCATCTAACAGAACTTCCAGCACACCAACTTCTCGCAGGACTTTCTTGTACTGTTGATCAAATGACAAAAGTTTCACAAAGAAAGAGAGTATGGTGTGCTTCAGCTCTGATGCTATCGGTTGCTGCAATAAGCAACAAAGAGATAGCAACTCTTGCTCAGGAACACAATTCACAACAGTTACAGCGTATTCTAGAATTTTCAAGATTATCTCTTGCAATGATGGTGGGAAACCAGCCATATTTAGGATGAAAAGTGGAACGGTCCGTAATTGTTGACACAACTTATAGTTTTCAAGATGACTTGAGAATATCTTAAACATTCTATTTAATACTTCTGCCTGAAGTACTGTACTGTCTGCCTTTAGCAAAATGTCTTGCAACATCTGGACTGCTTCAAGGTCTTTAACTTTACTGTTGTCCTTCTCCCAATTTTCATCAGCAACTCGATCTAACGATGACGTGCGACTTCTGCTGGGGCGAGTGTGAGAAGATTTGGAACTTTTTCCTCCAGACCATGCTGTAGATTCAGCAGGACCAGTTTGAGATAGATTGACAAGAACATCAAGCAACCTAGACAATGCAGGTGATAATTGAGCTGATGAGGGGTCTTCTTTTTCTGTTAATTCCTGTCTCTGTTCATCATTCATTGCATGAGAACCATCTTCTGTGCCATCAAAGGCAGGAGAAGTCTTGGAATAAACAGACTGAGAGTCCTGATTTTGTGGTGCAGAGGACAGAACCAATGCAAACTGCACAAGGAACTGGTAACCATGGGCATTATGTATATCTTCCCTGAGCCTGACACCGCCAGCTTCTACAATTCAAAATAGTACAAAAAATTAGCAGTGACGTACATATGACAATTTTAAAGCTCAAAATTATTTGAATTCCAGATAATTATGGAACCATAAATTAACATCTTTTACATCTCATTTTAACAGTGAAGACCACAGAGTTTTGATCCGTTGATCTTATGCCATTCAAGAAGTAAAACTGACTGCGAAATTACCCTGTCTGTATGACAATTCCACACATTCAAGTAACAAGTCCACAATGCTCATGGTGTAGGCAGAATCACCAGAGTCTGGATTGAAATCTTTAACCGCCATTAAAAGAACTTTTATCTGCATGTGAAACAGCGAATATCACTCAATGAGTATGATCTTTAGAAAATAAAACAAGACAACAAACTGTGGCAATTATTATAATAAGAAACAAGACAATAAATAAGGAAAGACACAGGTAAAAGGATTTTTTTTTAAAAAAAAAAGAAGCTTTACTAGCAAAAGAATGCCTAAATTATGTGCTAAAACTACTTCCCAAACAAGGCTAGTTTTGAGGCAACAGAGGCATGTTTCAAAATTGTCAAGATGTTCAAAATTACATCATCAGACAGAAGGCTGCAGAACTGTCTCAGAGTTCATTCCAATTGCAATTTGACTTCACAAAGCAGGGTATATATAATTAGCTACCAAAGTACATTGCTGGGAAAGATCACATGCAAAAGGTTAGCGAGTACACAATACACTACTCATTCCAGGGTGCATTATTTACAGGAAAGCTTGAAGAGATCACTTGGTTAAAAGTAAAAGCATGAAATAGATTAACAGCTATGATCTCTTCTTATATTTCTAAAATAATTAGCAGAAAACCCTCTGCAGCTTGTCTCTGCTTATCCAAAAAAAATTGCAGCAAACCAATTGCAGACAATTGTCATGTGATCTCATTTTGCATCAGTAATCCCATGGTTCAAACTGCTAGAAAATTACAATTCTGTGGTTTCCACTTAGGGCTCATTTATACCTACATTCAAACTAAAAGAGCTTTTATGATCAAAGTTTGTCTAAACTACTCCAACTACTTGATTCAACCAAATAAAAGCAGGCTTTAAAAGTTTCAATTATTGTGACAGAAAATTTAGACAAATTTATGTGATACAAACACAGGTATTTTTGTATCGAGAATTGGAAAACATCTCATAATGACAATTTAAATCCCAGCAAAATTTTGTAGAGTTGTGAGAAAACCAGAAGGTTCCATCATTCCATATTCTTCAATATGAAAGATGGTGGCAGATGAAAATGTCAATTACAAATTCCCTGCAGTACTGCATGCTTTTCTATATAATTCTTATCTGTTTGTTGCCAGTACCAGATGGTGTTTGCGTATATATCTTGCAGTGCTTCCATTGTCGTTGACCAAAAGAAGACCAAGTATCTGGAGCAACCACAAACAGCAAGAACCAATTTCAACTTTCAAACACTGAGCCATAAAGCTTATCTGAGTCTTTTTAAGTGACTATAAATTTAATGGATTCATGTGCATCTCCACTAGTGCAGCTCCACTAATGCATATATGGGCCAAAAGGCTATACATTTACCTGCATTGCATGCCGATGAAGTTGTATGCTGTGCAGTGGAACAAGACCTTCTTTATACCGAGAAAATATTGTTAAAGACCCATTAGCAACCATCTGAAACAGCAACTGAAGTGAATCGTCTTCAATCAAGCTTTGTGCTGCTGAAGGATGGTTTGCCAATGCTTTCATAATATGCACTACACTTCCTTCCACCTATACAGAAAATAAAAAGAAAGAAAGAAAGAAAAGGGCATATTAGACTTCAAATGCATAGTTCTAGTCCTTTAGATGTGTATCCACGACTGCTAAAAAAAAATTTTACATGACTATGATGACATAAAAGGCAAATGAAAAGGACAATGTTACTGAAGTTTATCCCAAACCATGTCAAACATTATATGGAAACTAACAGCAACAGAAGGGCTAGTACATAAAAAGCTACCTCAAGCCGGCGAACTTGCCCTAAAGCACCATCTTGATCTTTTTCAGATGGCAATGATCCTTCGGAGTTTGTAAGCTTTTGCCTTAGATTGGTTTCAGTGCTCAGAAGGGCACTGAGAATGTGAATGAGACAGCATAATATTCCAGAATCAAGGAGAGATTGTTTATCAATAGGCTGGAAAAAAAAAAAAAAACACCTTGCTTATAGTGCTTTCTCAAAAGTAGCATGAAAATAAAAATGGAATTTGCCCTAGCTGACTACTTGCAAGCCTCATTTACCAGGCAGCTTCAATAGCAAAACAGTTTCAATCACTCAAAATCAATCCCTACACTTTTGAAAAGGGACTGCAGATTAGCCAAACTCTGACTAAGGTAGCAAAAAAATATAATTTCCCAAAGCTTTTTGTCTTTTTATTTTTTTATCTTAAGCTGGTGATTGTAAGAGAAACATACCCCGGATACAAGAGCTTCAACAGCAGTTAACAAATTTGAACCGGGACCGATGCCATCCTGAACAAATAGCATGGAGAACATGGCTTGCATTAACAAATCACCAGGATGAAAGAGGAAAGGACAGCATTTGGTAAAATCTTTTAAGAGGCAAACCTTTGTAACTTCAGAGAAAAATCTCAACACTTTCTCTACATCCAAAGATCTTGTTTTGCTGCCGATTTTTAATTTATCAATATCGGTTACAAATGCTCTTCCCACAACAAAAGAGAATATATGTGTTTCAACTAACCTGTGATTCATCAAAAATTGAAAACATGTTCAACAAGCCAAGAACCATGCAAAGTACTAAAAGCAGAAATCTTATTTAATAAATAAAAACAACAGCCAGTCCTACAGTTGACGTGCATTACTGAAAGCCGCATTTCATGCAAAGCAACCAAAGTTGTATATCTTATGCAACTGAGGAAATCACATAGATTTTAGAATATAACTTTGGCAAAAAACAAATTCTGAATGACATGAAAGGTGGAAGCCAATCGAAACTTCTTCTGTGCACATAAGAAATGAGTTTCATGACTTTGATCCTGTACAAAAAGTTGTTACAAGATTCAAGAGCTATAGTTGCTACAGAATTTTGAGAAGAAAAGGATTGAGAAAGTGCAGTTTGAATAATCAGTAAGGAAATGCTAACTTATGCTAATCAAGCCTTTGTTAATAAAGAACTATATTAATTATAGAAAGTGAAACAGTAACTACAAAACAAAGAATAAGACATTCTCCTTAGAGAAGGGAAAGGAAAACTAGAAGGGAAAAAAATATTGCAATAAGACTTGCAAATCTCAGACATGGAAACACCTCTAAAGTCCTTTAAAGTAGTAAAACCTAAAGGAAAAACTAAATGCTATGGTCTCCTCTATAATTCTTGAAAATTCTATAATTCCACTGCATCCAGATGCACAGAACAAAAACTGCATGCCTAGCATGATCTTTTGATCCCTTTTTTGGCAAATGACCAATTGCAAATGATAATCTTACAGGTTATGAGAATTATGTAATGGCAAAAGAAAGCTAAAACAAGCCCAGCAAATCAAAAGTGGAAGACCGTCCATACATGGTAACTAATTGAGCTACATTAGCGTGCTGCTTCACTAATCTACAAAAAGCATCTATAGTCCAATTCAAGGCCATTTCTTTCTCCTGCATAGACAATGAAAGAGCCATCAGCACTCACTAATCATTTTACCAGTAATGATGATTTCCTGAGAGAAAACAGTAATGAAATATCACACAAAAGATGGAATTGAGAACCTTTTCAGAACTGGATGAGCGGAACTCCTCCCAAAATCTCTTGAAGTCCAATTCCAATTCATGTCGATCTCTGCATTTCATAGAGGAAAAAAAGAACAAAAAAGTTTACACGTGTGAAATTGGCATACTTGAATGCCGTAATAGATCAGAAGTTAGAACATTTAAAGCCAAATATTTACAACAGAATAGATCATAAAATTATAAGAATAGATTTAGAATGGAATATCAAGAAATGAAGATACAGATATTCAGCATGAACAACCAGAAAACTGGTGTCTTATGATTTAACTTCACTTTAAATCTGAAAAAATAATGCTAAAAAAGTTGAAACTGGAAATTGAAGTTGACAAACTAAAGCGAAGGACAAGATCCTGTGGCATTACAAATATGAAGGTTCTCAGATATTCAAGAGCAACTTTATGCACAGAACTTGATCCTATGCCATAAACATATGGCAAAAACTGCATCACCAGCATCCCTTGTATGACAGAAAAGAGAAAACGAGCAGAAGGTATAATGGATATGGAAATTTACTAGAAAAAGGGAAAAATTGATGGAGGGAAATTCCCAAAAAAAATCCAAAAGACAATAACAGCATTGAATTTTGAAAGCATTCATGATCCTGTTATCATTTAGCCGGTGCCCAACATGAGCCTCACCAAATGCTAAACCTTGATTCAAATACTTGCAGTATGAGCATGTTCTAGTAACTCAGTGGCGAACCAAGGAAACAACAGCAACAATAACTAGCCTGATCAGGTTACAAGGGTGGGTGGGGTGCTTCAAGAAACAAATTGCAAATGCAGGGAAAGAAGTCACCTTCACTCTTGATTATCCACCAACCATCATCATATTTCACCACAGCTCACTTTCTAAGCTAATATCATCTACAGTGCGCCTAGCTGACTACAAATCCCCTACATGCTAGTTTTTTTAAAAGAAAACAAAGGCATCCTCGTCCATTCTACATTCGGCGTAGTCTATTGCAGTCTTGTTTTCTCTTAAACCTATAAAATCTTAAAATCTATCCATATTTCCCCCAAAAAATCGAATCAAGTCAATATATAAATTTCCCCACCACTAACAGAAATTACTAATTAAAGAAAGTAGTACTTGATCAAAAACAACAAAGTGCCAAATCCCAGCAACAAAATAATAGTCAACAGAGCTCATAAACTCCAATTAAAGATCAACATTCAAGAACAAGCAACGCAGATTACGTTTCAATATCAAATGTGCAGCTAAAAATGTACGGAATTAATTATCAACCATCTACTAAATAAAAAAACAACATAAGCGATTGAAAAACATATATACAAAAATAAATTTGTTGAAAGGAAGAAAAAAAGAACCTGGAAGGAGATGAAGGGAAGTCATGAAAAGTGGTAGAAGAGGAAGCATTGTGAGAATTAGCAGGCGATGAAGAAGGAGGAGGAGAAGCAGTAGTAGCTGGTGAACTAGAAGGCGAAGGAGATTGAGTTAAACCGACCTTCTCTTTTATGTCCTTAAGCAATGTTACCCATTTCATCGTTTATTCTCTTTCAATTCCCTTCTATGATTCCCTCTCATCCGACGACGACGAAGACTACGACGACGGACGACGATTTCAAATTCCGTTTCACCAGATCCAACTCCTCCTTCTATATTATTACAACACTAGTACTCATAAATATCTGCAAGGATCTCTCTCTTTCCCTTCCCTTGCCCAAGATTAACATAAAAATAATATTAGGAAATTGAATCGATTGAGAAAAGAAATGTTCGAAAGAGATGAGGAGTCGGGATTTATGGGCAGCAAGATCTGGGTGCTTTAATTTCTCCTTTCGTGTTATGTTTTTTTTTCTCTCCTTGTCTCGCTGTTTTTACTTAATTTTGATTTTTTTAAGAGAGATGTGAAATTTTTCAGCCCTAAAAAAAAGGAAAACGCGACTTCGGCTATAATTATGAGAAAGAAAGGAGAGGAGAAAGGAAAGTATAAGAAAATGACGATTAATTTATGATAATTATTAATTATTATTATCAAGAAATTCTCTCTCTACTGCTGTGGTGCTGCCGCTCCGCGCCTTGTTTCTCGCTCTATATCTCTCTCTTTCCGTCTTTCTTTCCCGTTCTTCGTTTCCGTATATGATAATAATTTTTTGTTATTATTTTGTTTTCAAAGACCATCCACGTTCACACGGAAACGCTGCCTCGCCGCAACCACGTCAGCGTGGGATCCACGACGCTCAGGAACGCCACGTGGCATCTCGAGATTGTCGGACGGGACGTGATTTCCTCTTTCCCTTTTTGGTCTCAACGAGGGGATTACGAGGGAGGTTTAAACTTCAAAATTTTCTGGGCAGCAAGAAGCTCTTTATTAGTCCTTTCCTTTTTTCTTTTTTCTTTTTTTTTTTTTATTTGGGTGTCAATTTTTTAAGAGCTACTTTTGAGGCTTTTTCTTCACTGCGAACTAATATTATTTTGGCCGGCGTTTGAATGAATGTCGCTCTAACTTTTGCATGTTCCTTCATGACAAAGGCATCTAATGTGCCGACTGCTATTGATTATCTTCTCTCTTCGTATTCCTTAAAATCTAAATTAAGTGTTAGGTTGTTTTTATGTGCTCTACTCTTTTTTGTTTTTAACCTAGATATTTGAAAGTTTATGGTTTTCAAATAATTATTCTGATATCAACTAATTACTTTTTAAAAAAAATTATTTAAAAATATATTAAAATAATTTTTTTATTTTTAAAAAATTATTTTTGTTATTAGCATGTTAAAACGATTTAAAAATACTCAAAAAAAAATATTTTTGGAATATATATATTACATACGGTACTTGATGTGGATGATCAATGCATGCTACGATGAGATGAAGGAATGGTTGTTCTAATTAGCTAACTCTAGTTCAATCACATAATAGTAAGATAACGCTGTCCTTGTTCCATGGTGAGATTTTCACTGTGTAATTTCTGGATGAATTTTTAAATTTAAGTAGGAATTTTTAACTTAATATTTTTTAAGTTAATATCGAAATAATTTTAATATATTTTCAATTAAAAAACATTTTTAAAATCTATTCTATAGTCGATTTTATTCATTTAAGTGTGAAGGAATTTCGCTTGTATAGTTAGTCACTGTCCGAACTAACATCTTACAGGGAAAACCAGAGGTGAATTAGGTGGATTTGAGATCTGGAAGACGACGTAAGACCAGTTTTACTTGAGATGACCAATCCTTCGTGGTAGAAACATATAGTTTAAGATAAGCTTGCAGTATGATAAAAGGAAAGGCATGGAGGAGATCATGTCAGTCTCTACTATATACTATATGTCCATCGATTATTGCCCGGCTCTTTTTCATCTCCAGTTAAGCGGCCTGCAAAAGTTAGGTGATGGAGTCTTTTGTATCCCAGAAGCTACCTGTCA
>Ga0325403_1000607_pt1 | contig 26329 bp, 20 predicted proteins | sample PopdelMetagenome_19_FD_205665 | JGI IMG/M metagenome (GOLD analysis project Ga0325403, IMG submission 205665) | Populus deltoides microbial communities from Bellville, Georgia, United States - Xylem-PdKOR-R4 | ecosystem: Host-associated > Plants > Phyllosphere > Stem > Wood/Secondary xylem... | reverse complement strand
CCTTAATATTATGTGTTTGTGTAAGATTCGCTTTTGAAAGAACTGTTGATTGTATGGATTGTATTTTGATGATGTGAGGATTCAAGTTCTTTGATTACCAGCACCATGTGTATTAAATATACATATAAAAAAAAATTTACTATTGTTTTGGGCTTAGAAAGCCGGGTCATTACAAGTACAATCAACAACTGGCATTTTCATTTCGCAAAAGAAGTATGTTCAAGAAATCTTAGAAAGATTTCAAATGAACAATTGCAACTCAGTTGGCACACCTACTGAAGTTGGTGTGAAACTTTTCAAGGATCCAGAAGGGAAGAGGGTTGACAGTACAAACTACAAACAAATTGTAGGGAGCCTAATGTATTTGACAGCGACGAGGCTTGACATAATGTATGCTGTCAGTCTCATTAGTAGATACATGGAAAACCCTAAAGAGATTCATCTTCTTGCTGCAAAAAGAATCTTTCGTTACCTACAAGGTACTGCTGATTTTGGATTACTCTACAAAAAAGGAGAACATTCAGATTTAATGGGTTTTACTAATAGTGACTATGCCGGGGATCAAGATGATCGGAAAAGCACTTCGGGGTATGTTTTTATGCTGGGTACAGGAGCCGTCTCATGGTCATCCAAGAAACAACCAATAGTTACCTTATCAACAACCGAAGCTGAATTTGTAGCTGCAGCTTCATGTGCATGTCAAGCAATTTGGCTAAGGAGGATTCTTGAAGAAATTCAGTTCAAACAACAAGGAGCAACTTCAATTTATTGTGACAACAGCTCAACAATAAAACTATCAAGAAATCTTGTGCTACATGGGAGAAGCAAGCACATTGATGTCAAATACCATTTCTTAAGGGATCTCGCAAAAGATGAAGTAATTAATCTTATTTTCTGTAGGAGTGAAGATCAAGTGGCTGACATATTCACTAAGCCGCTTAAAACACCATTGTTTCACAAGCTAAGGGAGTTGCTTGGAGTGTGTTCTCTGGGATGATTGTATTAAAAGCTATTTTATTATTCTTTAAACTGAATGTCTGAAATTGTTCAGTTTAAGGGAGGGATTGTTGGGAATATTTTCTTATTCACTGCATAGTTGTCCAGGTCAATAGGAGTTTGTTAGTTAGTGGATGAATAAATGGTATACGTGTCCAGCTCTCATTACTTAGTGGCTGGTCTATTGGGTTAAGTTGGGTTAGTGCCTAGTCTTTAGTTCATTCTGTTTTCGATTATTTGAGTCATTGTAATGCCTATTTAAAGGCACTGTTCTTTATTCAATTATACACAGCAATTCATTCTCATTCTCTACAATCTGTGCAACATATATATATGTTAATGGGAAGATAAAAAAAAAAAGGTAATCATTCTTGATTGTCGATGAAAAGGCAATTAAAACTGCTGACTTGTTTTTGAAATTTTGCAATCCATACACGGCAAACTCGTACTCTCATCGATGGATAAAAGGTGTACTTCTTGATATCCTTAATCGGTACAGCCATGACCCTATATCAAAAAATGTTAGGTTAATAACGGGAGAATAGAACTGAAAGACTATGTATATGATAAGGAAAATCAATAAACCGAGATTGAAAAATTGGTAATGGTATACTAAATAGCATAATCATGTATGGAATGTGCTGAGCAAAATTTAAAATACAAATAATAAATAAATGTAGTATTAAAATATAAAATAAATTAAGATTAAAGGATAGACCTGAGAAAGAGTGATTAAACTGAGTTCATTAGGAAATATATTTTGATTTGCATTTCCAATGTTATTATTGTTAAGTAATATTTATCTAGTTTTATTTATTAAGGGTAGAATAGTATTTTCAGTTTAACCTATATATAATTCATTTGTATTTAGGTTAACTTAAGCACTCATAATAAACATATTATTGAGAATTCTAGCATCCTTTTATGTTTGATCTGAATTACTTTAACATGGTATCAGAGCGTAGTTAATCGAACTCTTGAATTGTTAATTTTATGGAACTTGCTGCCCTTGTAGAAATCATGTTCACCAATGTCAAAGCAACTGCTCGTATCAAAATCGTTATCATCATCCACTTCATTCACTGTAGAATGTTTCAGCACGCTCAATGCATTTCTTTGAAGCTTAACTTCAGATCCATTTTTCAAAACATCAGACATGGGTTGTTTGACGTATTAAAAGATGGAGGATGAAGATTAGGTTTTGTGCTTGCGGCTAAAGAATTAATATCTGAAACTTTATTTTAGATTCTTCAGTTTCTACAATTTGGTATCAGCTTCTGCAATTTGGTATTTTTGTTCTGTCTCTGCAATTGTTTTAGTATTTCGTCTTCTCTTCGGTTTCTGCAATTTAGTATCAGCTTCTGCAATTTGGTATTTATGTTCTGTCTCTGCAATTGTTTTGGTATTTCGTCTTCTCTTCGGTTTCTGCAATTTGGTATCAGCTTCTGCAATTTGGTATTTCTGTTATGTCTCTGCAATTGTTTTGGTATTTCGTCTTCTCTTTAGTTTCCACAATTTGGTATTTGAGTTAAGTTTCTGCAAAAAAAAAATAAATAAATAAAATAAAAATTGGAGTGATATTTTGTCTTTTGCTTCTACAAAATCTGGTATTTCAACTTTCCTTCAGCTTCTGTCATGGCATTTACTACCAAAGAGATTGTTTAGTTACGTTGGTTACTTGCTGATATGAGAGTTTTCTTTTCTCATCCTACTCCTATGAATTGTGACAACCAGAGTTCTATTTAGATTGCTAACAACTCGGTTTTTATGAGCGAACTAAGCACATTGAGATCGATTGTCATCTTACTCGTCATCATCTCAAGCATGGCACCATTACTTTGCCTCTTGTTCATTCTTCCTTGCAGATTGCAGATTTCTTTACCAAGACGCATTCCATATCTTGTTTTTATTTTCTAGTTGGCAAACTCTCGATGCTTGTAGATGCCGCATTGTGAGTTTGAGGGGAGATGTTAAGTAATGTTTATCTAGTTTTATTTATTAAGGGTAGAATAGTATTTTCAGTTTAACCTATAAATAATTCATTTGTATTTAGGTTAACTTAAGCACTCATAATAAATATATTATTGAGAATTCTAGCCTCCTTTTATGTTTGATCTGAATTACTTTAACAATTATATCACTCTCTTATGACAACGTTAATAGCATCATTGTAAACAATATTGTTCCTTGCATAGTCAATAGGCTTTTCTTTGTCAATGAGTGTGATTATCTTGAGTCCTTTTTTCGAAGTAATTACTCTTCAAAGGGCTACATAAAATTGGCCATGGGGGGCTACATAAAATTGGCCATGGGTGAAAACTTGGCCTTTAAGAAAAACCTTAATTGTCAATAGGCTTTTATTTATCATCATTGCATAGCATAAGTGAATAGGAAACTATCTCGTCTTGATTGTGTATGCACATTTCCCATCATTTACTTGGAATACAATTCTTGGAATGAACACATGGTTGCCAATTTCGGAACCTGTTATTAATTACGCTCCAATGACTTTCTCGGCCAGTTGTGTAACTAAAAGCCTTGTTCCATTGCACAAACCTGCTGATGGATTTAAATTTTATACTAACATGATTGTCGTTCTTATTTTCAAGGAAAGTTTATGTGAAGGAACAACATTAAATTCAAGCTGACTGATAAATTCAACCGGGTACAACAAATCAGCATTCTCAGCATTGCTTGATGATGTGTAGACACTGTCATTGCTTAGATAAACATGCTTACTTTCTGGTGACATGTCAAGAATAAAATCATTAATCACAGAAATTATAGCATTTTTTGGTGTGACTATTGCTCTCTTTTGAAAATGGATAGGATCTAGGTGATGGTTGCTGATGTGAGGGTAAAATGCAGAAACCATGGATGCAATGGGGTTGGAACTTGTATCCAGAAGCAGTTCTGCTGATATCTTGATCAAGGATGCATCATAGTCATCTTCAAATGGGATGTCAGATGTTTCTTCATTACCAATCATAAGAATCCATTTGGCAAACAACTGTAGCTCTTTTTTATCGGTATCACTTAGCCCATCCGATGGGAGTCACATGTTTTCATTGAGTGTGAAAAGTTTAAATTTGTGCCATAGTGGTGAGCTGCTGAAATAAGCATGGATGATTTCTTCTCTTGTCCCTCTTGGAATAACTGGCAAGATATGCCTAAAATCCCCACCTAATAAAATTGATTTGCCACCAAATGGTTGATTTTGATTGTGTGGACCGTTGCATGCAAGTTCATCATGCAATGAACGATCTAATACCTCAAAGCAACATCGGTTATTTATTGTAGCTTCATCCCAAATAATAAGAGATGTCATTTCAAGAAGACGTGAAAGATCCATATTCTTTTTTATCTCGTATGATGAGGTTTCAAAAACAGTGAGTGGAATCTTGAAGAGTGAGGGCGTTGTTCGACCACCTAGCAATAATAATGATGCTATTCCAGGTGAAGCAACTGCAAAGACAATTAAACCTTCAGACCGTATTTTGTTTATTATAGTATGTATTAAAGATGATTCCTTGAATCATGCTGCAGATCCCATAAGTCACAAATCTGCCAATAATCAAGCATGTAACAGCTAGGAAATAAAAGAAAAATTATCTGTGTATGTTAACTTTGCTTTTTCAACTCTGTAACCGTTAGGCAGCATATCCCTAACTTTAGCTTCCCTTGTTAAGAGTAGATTGTGCAGGCTTTATATATATAGAATACTAATCTCTCTATTAGGGATATTCTTGTGTGAGTAATATAATATTCTTCTGTAAGCAAAAGCCGAAACAAGTTGTGCAATAGTTTATATTCAATATAGTATCAGAGCATCACTCCACTGAGAATTTGATCCCTAACCCTGAAAATTTTCTTTCACCCATCACAAATCCACATTCCACCACAGAAGCTCCACTCATTGCCCTGAATATTGCAACCCAAATGAATGAGAAACTTACACCCTCAACCTTCCCTCAATGGCGTGCACAGTTTGAAGCTCTTTTAATTGGCTACAATCTCATTGACTATGTTACTGGTGATAAACCATGTCCTCTCCAAAATAATTCCTATGTTTCCTCTCTTAAAAAATCTCATTGGGTCAGGCAAGACACCATCACTCCATTTATCTCCGCTGCAGCAACATCCCAAGCCGCTTGGTGTAAATTAAACACCATATATGCCAGCAAATCATGCAGTCGTGCCATGCAATTAAAAGAGGAACTTACTTTAATCAAGAAAGCCAATAGGTCGATTCCAGACTACATGCACACTGTCAAGACTCTTGTTGATGAAATTGCACTCATTGATCATCCCATTTCAGAGGATGACCTTACTCTTTACATTCTAAATGGTTTGGGACCCAATTAGAGAGAAATTGCAGCACCAATTCGGGCACGGGAACACCCACTGTCTTTTGAAGAACTTCATGACTTGTTTGTTAGTCATGAATGTTATCTGCGTCGTCTTGATGCTACCACGCAGCAGCTCATTGCTACAGCCAATTTCTCCAATCGTCGCTCGACCTCTGGCTCTTCAAATGGAGGTAATGTTTACAGGAGTTTTAACAAATTAGAAAAAGGAGGCTACTTTAAATATGATGGTTTGCCTGCCCTATCTCGTTATAATGGTAATGGTAACTTACGTGACCATAAGAAGCACAACCAATTTAATGGTCAACGCAGGTATTCACCAAAATGCCAAATATATGATCAATTTGGTCACAGTGCTAAGCATTGCTCACAGTTCAACTCCTGTAATGCCACGGTTAATTGTGCCTCCACATCACAAGCCAAGGATACTAAATGGCTTATTGACTCTGCTGCTTCTCACAATATCACAGGTGATCTTGCAAAATTATCTGTTCATTCTGAATATGATGGTACTGATGAGGTTGTCATTGGTGATGGATCAGGTTTACGTGTTTCACATACTGGATCATTAGCATTTCATTCACCCACTCATACCTTTCATATCACTGATACTCTTTGTGTTCCAAGTATACACAAAAATCTTATTTCTGTTCATTATTTTACTTTCCGAAACAATGTTTTCATTGAATTTCACCCTTTCTTTTTTTCTTGTCAAGGATCAGATCACGGGGGCGGTCCTATTCAAAGGTGTATGTGAAAATGGTGTTTACACACTCTCGGACTCGCTGGTACACTCTCCAAAAATGGTTGCAAATGTGCATGAACGGACGTCACTTGATGGGTGGCACAAATGTCTAGGACATCCATCTGAAAAACTTGTTAACCAAATTATCAAGTCTTTTTCACTTCCAATAAAACATCCGTCTCCAATACAGTTGGCCTTGATGGTTCACGCTTTTACTTGATTTTGGTTGATCATTTTACCATATATATATGGTTTTATCCCATGTTCAATAAATCTTGTGTTAGCCGCATTTTTCCTCAATTTAAACACCTTGTTGAGAAACAATTTCATACCACAATCAAAAGCATTTATTCGGATAATGGTGATGAATTTGTTGCCCTCAAACAATGTTTTTCTATCCATGGAATTAGTCACTACACCACTGCCCCTCATACACCTCAACAAAATGGTGTATCGGAACATCGCCACCGTCACTTAGTAGAAACTAGTCTTACTCTACTACATGATGCCTCTCTTCCTCTATCTTATTGGCCTCATGCATTTTCCACAACTGCATATCTCATTAATAGGCAACCAACTCCCCTGCTCCAAAACAAAACCCCATTTGAAATCTTATTTCGTCAGCCCCCTAATTATCTCAAATTAAAAAAAATTGGATGTCGTTGTTTTCCCCTCATAAAACCATACAATACAAATAAACTTCAACCAAAAGCCACCACGTGTTTGTTTCTAGGATATTCTACAACTCAGAATGCTTACAAGTGTCTAGACTTATCCACCAACAAACTCTATGTCTCTCGCCATGTCCTGTTTGATGAAAGTCACAACCCATTTCAGGCACTCACTCTTGCATCCAGCTCATATACTCCCTCCTCTTCGGCGACTATGCCACTCATCGGTGTACCTGCTCCACTGCAACCTTCACCAGTGATCTTAGATCGTGCTGCCATTTCTGCATCACCTTCAGGTACCATCTCTGCTCTTCCTTTTTCTGTTAAGGAACAGTTGTCATTTAATTCTCCATGTTATAGTCCTACTGTTGTTCATCATAGTGAGAATATCACTTCCTCACCAGCTTTGCCATTAACATCGGCTTCTCCTTCACCGCCGATGTTGCTATCCCTGTTCATCTTTCTCCCACTGTGATTCATGTTGTTCCTAATCCTCAGCCCCAGTGAACCCATTCCACGATTACTAGGTCCTTGAATCAAATTTACAAACCCAAGGAATTTCATGCTATTACCAAACATCCCCTCCCTAATGCTATTGAACCCAGTTGTGTGAGCTAGGCATTAGGTGATTCACGGTGGCGCCAAGCCATGTCTGCAGAGATCACGGCTCTAATGCGACACAACACATGGACCTTAGTTCCTCCCTCGAAACATTGTCTTCCCATCGGCTGTAAATGGGTGTTTCGGGTTAAGAGGAACGCTAATGGGACGATTGATCGCTTTAAAGCGAGACTTGTTGCCAAAGGATTCAATCAACGTCCTGGGTTAGACTACAAGGAAACATTTAGTCCGGTTGTGAAACCAGCTACTATTCGGTCTGTATTGACCATTGCTGTCACCCAAGGCTGGCAACTGAGACAACTTGATGTTAATAATGCTTTTTTGCATGGTCTGTTAAATGAAGATGTGTATATGGTTCAACCTCCGGGTTTCAAAGATGATACCCATCCTCACTATGTCTATCGCTTGAACAAAGCCATTTATAGCCTCAAACAAGCCCCACAAGCTTGGTATTCTACTCTCAGAGGTGCTATTTTAGAATTTGGTTTCATGAACTCCAGAGCTGATTCCTCCTTGTTCATTTATAAGACAACATCTGTTACTTGTTACTTCTTGGTGTATGTGGATAATTTGGTTATTACAGGAAATGATCCAATCTTTGTCTCATCCATCATTGACCAACAAAACAATCGGTTCTCTATAAAAGACATGGGTCAGTTGCATTTTTTCCTGCGCGTGGAGGTTATTCCTACTACCATAGGTCTGTTTTTGTCTCAGCACAAATACATCAGGGACTTGTTAACAAAGCTGAATATGCATGGCGCAAAAGAAGTTATCACTCCATTATCCACTACTACTGTGCTCAAGCTTCTTGATGGCACATCCTCGGTTGATAGCACTGAATACCAGAGTATTATTGGTGCCCTGCAATACTTATCTCTCACCCGACCTGACATTTTTTTTGTAGTTAACAAGCTGTCCCAATTTATGCATAAGCCAACAACAACACATTTGACAGCTGCAAAACGATTGCTTCGATACTTGAAGCATACAATCTTCCATGGCATTCATATTCGCAGAGACATGAACCCCAAAGTCATTACATATTCTGATGCTGATTGGGCAGGAAGTTGTGATGATCGAAAGTCCACTTCAGCATACATACGTTTTCTTGGTTCCAATCCTATTTCCTGGAGCTCAAAAAAACAACAAGCTGTGGCACGGTCGTCCACTGAGGTTGAATATCGCGCCCTTGCCTCTGCTGCCTCTGAAACGCTATGGCTTCTAGCACTTTTTACTGAACTTGGCTATTCCACCTCAGCTCCTCCACAGCTCCTCTGTGGCAATTTGGGCGCCACACATTTGAGTTTCAATCCGGTTCAACATTCTAGGATGAAGCACATTCAGATTGACTTGCATTTTGTTCGTGATCTTGTTCAAAAGGGTACTCTTCATGTTCATCATGTCAATACACAAGATCAACTGGCTGACCTCTTGACGAAGCCTCTATCTCATCAACGGATAGAACTTCTTCGAGTCAAGATTGGAGTAACCGATGGTGACTCCATCTTGCGGGGGCATATTAAGGATGATTCCTTGAATCATGCTGCAGATCCCATAAGTCACAAATCGCTGTGCAATAGTCTATATTCAATAGTATGCCATAAAAAAGTTTTTCCTGTTATTTCATGTCCATGAACAAATATTAGAGCTTGTTTTCTTTCTATGATAGTTGTAACAACATATTCATAGACATTTCTTTGGCACTGGTTAAGCAATGGGAAAGTTGTTGAATGTTGTGATCTAAGATCGATAACATCATAATTAAGTTCCTTCCTTAATAATCTGTTTCTTATTTCTGTAAGCAATCTTTCATCAGGCATTGGAAGCTTATGCTTCTCAAGAGATGTTGATGTTGCATTGAAAAGCAATTCAAGCTTATAAAGCACATAGTTTCTAAGTTCATCATCAGACATTAGAAGATTTGGCATGTTTAAAGATGATCTTGAACAACATACAATATCATCATGCATGGATCTACAGAACTGAAGAAAAAAACCATTTGGGTCACCAAATTCGTAGAAAAGAACCAAACTAACAAAAACTGGTCTAATTTGTGGAGACGTTGCTGTTGCAATAGCTTCGCATAAAGCATCTGCCCATTCTTTATCGTCTCCTAAAAGACCCAAAGACTTGCAAGCAAGCTGGAATGTAGGATGCACAATTCCAAAAACATTATTAAGGTCATCAAAACTTAATGCCCCCTTGACATGGTTCAAAAGCAATCTAAGAAAATGTAACTCCCCTTATGCTGCAGGATGAACATATATTGGACAACCAAGGTTAAACCCTTTTGCTCTTGCTGTCCACTACTTCTACTTGGAATCCCAAACAAATTTGCTTGGAAAATCTGTGTAATAAAGGTCCCGTGCAACTAGATCACTTTTATTGCATTCAAACCATTCTGTAAGCATTGTTTTATGAATACCAGGTCTCCTCATTATAGATATCAATGATTCACTTCCCGAGTAGACAATATTGTGCTGTAATGGTAAATCAACCTGCGGACGTTCAACTGGAGGATTTCTTGAATGAATAGGATATTCTAAGAGCCGGCAGACAGCTTCATATGGGTAGATAAAATGACAATTAAGATAGGCCTTAATCTCATCGTTTTTCTCTTTTTCAACATCCATTCTACACCTATCTGGTCCTTTACTGACATACTTGAAAAGATATTTGAAAAGCATTAACTGACAACACACCTCAACATTGATGTGTGCATTGTATCTCAATAATAACTCTCTATTATATAAGACAACATATTCATTGTATAGTTGTATTCCATCTTTAAGGATGAAATTATCGTGCTGATGACAACCCTTGTAGTATACAAAACCATTATCATCAAAGGTTGTTGCTGTCTTGAATGGCTTTGGGAAAGATTTTGAGCATTTACCTTTTTTCATACACTTAAATTTTTAGTTTGCTAGACCACTTACCCATGCATCATAAACTTTGATATAATATCATAACATATGGGATCATCATTCTTGTTAGGAATTTCAGCTGAAACAATATAATCCATATCTTTTGCATTTCAAAATTTAAATTCAGCATCTAGCCAAATAAGAAGGTGGGTGTGCGGAAGTCTCTTTTTTTAAAAAACTCAACTACACAAACATCTTTTTTGAATGTAAAAAAAGAAGATAAGAAAGGCTAAAAATGACATTCAATGTATAATCTACTAACTCGAGGAACAACAATTATAAGCACCTGTAATTGTTCTACCAAATGGTTTGCTTGATTTTATATAGGCAATCATGTCAGTTACTTTTATTTGAAAAATTCTTTTGACAATGTCAGGCTTGTCTTCTTGCTTGTAAGGCCTATTTTTTAAAGATCTCTCTGAATTTCCGGCTAATTTGTATTGCATGTAAATGTAATGGAAAGATCTGGGTTTCTATAAGCTCTATAAATAGCTATTGCATCTTGATAATTATTTATCATATAACTTGGGCTACCTCCAGCATTATTTTTGTCGCACCCGACATCGCGATGGTCCTAAAAAAATATTTACATGGAAAGAACAGATTTCTGGAATCTTGTTCTTTTAGGAGAAAATGTCTTGTTTAAGGAGTCGCCACCTAGTATTATGGTCACTAGGAACCCTAACTGGTCAATAGAAATTATATGGCTCAGGATTGGTTACGTAAAAAGGAAGATATTATCACCCCTTAAACGTTCTGCCTGAGGTAGACTGCATTGCTGGATTTGTCTTAAATTGCTAAACATTTATTCGCTTATGCTATGATGATTTGTTTATAATTCCTGACTCTGACGCCCGTGAATAAATAAATAAAAATAAATTTATTTTTACGCATGCACATATTTTTTTTATTTTTCTAGCTAAATAAAATAAAATACAACGAATAAAAATAATATAAATTTAAACCAGTATTTTTATTCTTGGCTCTAGCGTTAGTGAATAAACCAATAAATTTACATTATTTTTATTCATGCATACACTTTTTTTTTTCTACTTTTTTTATTTTTTTGTTTTTTTATTTTTTCTATTTTCATTTTTTTTGGGGCTGGGCCCAGCTCAGCCCATGGGGCTGGGTTGGGCCCAGCCAAGCCAGCCCAGTCTCTGGCCTAAGCTAGTGACCCGGCTGGGCCATACAAGGCACGCATGATCTAAATCACGCATGCATGGCCCTTGTTACTGAATTAAAAAACAAAAAGCGAAAATGAAGTAAAGAAAAACGGGAGAAACAGAGCAGAAGACGTACCTGGTGCGTTTGCAGAGGGTTTGCGCGAGATTGCTGAAGGCGATATTGCTAGTCCAAATTTCCTTTTACTCCTTCTGCTTGTCTTCCCCGTTGTATTCCCTTCCTGCGTCTCTATTTCGGCTTAATTTTCTTCATTTTTTTATGCTCTGTTTTCAAAACACTGTCTCTCTCTCTCTCTTGGCTTGTTTCTGGTTTTGTGGTTTTAGGTCGGTACTGGTGAGGGAAAGGTTTACTTCTGTTGTGGGGTTCTAAAAAAAAAACCTTAAAAATTAGGTTGGTATCTTTGTGTTTCTCTCTTCTGGTTTCGTTCGTCTTCTCTCTCTCTACCAGCCTCTGTTTTTTCGGTGTTCCTCCATTTATATAGAGTTTGGCGGGTGTTAACGGGCGGTAGGCTGAGGGTCGACCACCATTAAGGCGCCCATAACTGAAACCAACGGACGATTTATTGCTGCAACGTTTCTTGGTCTTTACTGTGGAAAATGGCCACTGGTTTAAAGAAGAAGATGAACAGCGTCCCTTCAAAATAACGTTGTTTGGGATATGAGATGGTCATTTGCGTTTTGACCCGTGAAGTTTCGAAACTTTTATAATTAAGCCCCTGGTTTAAACTGTAATTGGCCCCCTGCATTTGCGCGCCTTTTTCAATGTAGTCCTTGGATTTTAATTTCACAATTTGGACCCCCAATTATCCTCAAACTTTGCTATTTCTTCAATTAAGTCCCTGATTTCACTAATTTAATTAAATCCAAAGTCCAATTAAGTCTAAAACTTACCAATTCTCCAATTAAGCCCCTGATTGAATTAATTAAATTATTTCCAAGCTTAATTAAGTCTCAAAACTTACCAATTATCCAATTAAACCCTTGATTGGATGAATTAAATTAATTTCAAGCTTAATTAAGTCTCAAAACTTATCAATCCTCCAATTAAACCCTCGATTTGATTAATTAAATAAGACAAAAATTTAATTAAATCTTTAAACTTCCAATCATGTTGCCCTTAAACCAAATTTTAATTCATTCTTCATTTATTTTATTTTACTTGTTTTTCCATCATCATTATTATTATTATTTTCGTCATTTTTTTATTTTTTTTATTTTCAATAAATAAAATAATAACAATAACAATAAAAATGGTCAAAAATTAGGTTATGACAACTTTCAACATCTCTGAGTATTGCTTTATGTATACCTTTATAGATTCCTGATATTAGATCACCTTGATTAGGCCTTATATAATCAAGCCGATCTTCTTCTACATTGACAAATGCATCAACCAAAAACTATTCATACCGACAACCAACTTTTATAATAGTGTTTTCAATTCCTACCCTTTTATTAATCAAATAAGCATAATATGCTCTCATTGGAACTTGTGAATGTTTTCCCTGTGGCTGGTGATCTTGGTCAGCAAACATTATGTTACATTGATATCTATCATCACCATAAGGAAAAAGCAAGGGATATTGTAAGGACATAAATTTTGGGTGTAGCTTAGAAATTCTTTGTAAAGAACCAGAGCTATGTTCAATGATAATATCATGTTCAGAGTGAAAGTTACCAATATCTCCAACAACCAACCCGCCAATGTCATTTGATGATGGATCATGCTTGTATGGGGAAAGCATGCTCATTGATGGCATATCTATTGCTAGAGTCAAGCAAGTTGGCTGTGTAAACCTCTGAAATTGAACTGTGATGTGAAGTTTAGGAAGTATTTGACCGTGGCGAACAATCAACATGTTCGTTGTCTGTATAGTTGTGCATAAATGCATAAAACATGAAAGGTTCCATTGAAATATGTTCTTGCATTGTAATAGTCTCATAATTGTTACTTCGATGGCAGCCAATGTCAGAAAAAGTTGTTATAGACTTATATTTTTACTTTGTTACTTTGTTATAGACATATTATATTAATTGTTACTTTGATTGTTCTAGAGTTAAGAGTCTTATATAAAAAAATAACGAAGGAATTGATTATTTTTTCTTTTGAAAAAAAAGTCTAAAAAGAAAAGGGAAATGAAAATCATATTATTAATTCAAGGGAAACAAATGAGGAGGGCGCACAATATTGTTACAACTTAAAATGAAAAAATAAAAGTTTTTTTTTAATTTACCATTTAAAAGTAATAGCATAGTTGTTCAAGCTGAAACAACCGCTCATAAAAAAACAACAATCATGGTTTTATCGCAACAAAACTAGACAAAACGCTATGAAAAAAATGAATTGAAGAATAGTAAATCAAACAATCATGAAATAAAGATACATTAAAGTAGATTTAAGTCAAACAATTCATCATAATACTCATCGCAAGATTATTGACTTGGGCAAAACGTTCATTGCCAGGAAATTTTAAACACTCATTGTAAACATTGCCCCATACATCACTCAAACTGCTATAAATGTGTAAGTAAAAGATCATAAAAGTGAAAAGTAATAATATTTTTTAAATATCATAAATGACCTTCCAAGGTAAAAAAAAAAGATGTAGATAATTTCTAAAAAGGCAATTAGTTGCGAAAAATCAAAAGGAAAGTGAATTATGAAAAACATAAAGAATTAATGTAATTTGATTTTGGATGGAGAAAAAAATAACCCGAGTTTGATGTTCAATAATATAGTGAAAAAGGTTTAATTAAAAAATCTATAAAAAACATATAACTTTCCATAGCCTATAATATTTTACCAACTATATCACAAAGCAGAAAAAAATCTCATAAAAAACAGTAAACTTATCTTGTAGTCTTATCCGAAATGAGACAGCACGAAACAGATGCAAATCCACAACAAATCAAGATATTGTACAAAAACTAATCATATATCAAATCCACAACTTCCCAGGACATGGCAAGTAATCGGCACATACACCCTTCCAGATAACAGAGACTATAAATGCTCGAACATCGACTGTGCTAAGACATAGCAGGTAGATTGTGCATTTAATGCAAATTGTTGCACATAAACCAACTCTTCATAAAACAGACAACCAATTACACGTGCTTATAGCCATACTAAAGCAACCCTTTACTACTAAGATACACAATTGAGATGAGCCAAACACCCGAACACAACAGCTTCCAGCCACGCAAAAGGAAGCCTCCACTGTGAAGGCACCCAAGAGACAAATCCATGTCAAGTGATGCGCAAGCCAACCTCAAAAACCAAACACAAAAGTATTATCAGAGCCTAAAAAAAGAGACACCATCTATAAATCCACAACAGCCAAGAAAAAAAATAGTTGACTCCAACACTCCCTCCCTTTTGGTTTTTAAATTTGTGGTTTCTCTTCAATAATAATAATAATTATTATTTAAAATTTAATAATAATAATAATAATAAGACCCACACTGGACTCAATTGCCTTGAGCCAAGCGAGAATGCAAGACTTAAGTTACTTGGGTTTGGCGTCCGTATCGGCCTAAGCAACTTGGTTCTGGAGCCCCTTTCCAGCCCCAAGTTACTTGGGTCTCGAAGGACATCCCAAACTCAAGTTAATAACAATAACAAAAATTTTCAAAAAATTTATGATTGTTTTTCAATATTAATAATTGTTTTTCAAATGTATTAATTATTATATTAATAATATTAATTATAATAAAAATAACAATATTTATAAAAATAATAATAATATATTTAATACTAATTATAATAAAAATAATAATATTTTTAAGATTAATACTTTTAATTATAATAAAAATAATTATATCTATAATACAAATAATAATATTTATAAACCTAATACCCAAGAACCTTTGGTCTTGACCCTGGATCCAAGAGAATTGGGTTTTGACGGAGGACCTATTAGCTTTGGATCCTAACTCGGAACCGAGAGTCTTGGGTCCTCACGTTGACCCTAGAGTCCTTGGTCTGCACGTTGGACCCATTAGCCTTGGGTAGGACGTGGGACCCGTTAACATTGGGTCCGGATGCCTAACACAATTGTCTTAAATCCTGGCACCGGAGCCACTAACATTAGGTTAGGATGCCGGACCCCAGTGCCTTGGGCCAGGCAGACTGCAAGACCCAAGGGGCTTGGGCCTGCGCCATGCCACACCCAACAAACTTGGGTCAGACGCCCCTTTCCAGTTATAAGTTTCTTGGGTCTCAAAAAGGTTGTTAGATCCAAGTTAACAACAACAACAACAACAATAATAATTGATTTTACCCTTCAAATCAAATCTATATTTTTTTTCCATAGCAATAATATTAATTTCAAATTTAATAATACAAATGAATCTTCGATAGTAATAATATTTTTTAAAAAATTATTGATGATGATGATAATAAACTAGTCTAACCCGAATTCTTATAGTTTTTAATCACTTCAAATCAAGTTTATGGCTTTTCTTCAATAGTAATAATATTTTTCCAGTCTCAAGTTACTTAAGTCTGGAAGAGGATGTCAAACCCTAGTCAATAACGAAAATAATAATAATAATAATAATAATAATAATAAATAACAACAATAATTGATTTTACCCTTTAAATCAATTCTATGTTTTTTTATAGCAATAATATTTATTTCAAATTTAATAATATTAATGAATATAATAATATTTATAATATTATTAATAATATTAAATTTATCTGACCCAAGTTCTTATAGTTTTTAATCTCTTCAAATCAAATTTATGGTTTTTGTTAAATAGCAATGATATTCTTTTTCAAATTTATTCATGATAATGATGATAATTTTTAGTTTTACCTTTCAAATCAAATCTATGGTTTTTCTTTTATAGTAATAATATTTTATTTTAAATTTATTAATGATAATAACAATAATAATAAGAACAATAATTTTTAATTTTATCATTCAAATCAAATATATGGTTGTTTTTCAATATTAATAATAATTTTTCAAATTTATTAAGTATTATATTAATAATATTAACTGTAATAAAAATAATAATATTATAATACAAATAATAATATTAAACTTGTTTGACCCAAGTTTTTAATCTCTTCAAATAAAATTTATGGTTTTTCTTCGATAGTAATAATATTTTTTTTTCAAATTTATTAATGATAATAATAACAATAATTAATATTAATTTCTATTATATTTTTTTTAATTTGTTATTCTTCTCTGCGGGGGTCTGCAGACCCCAAGCGCAGATCAACAGACCAAGGCAAACCCAGCCGCGTGGGTCAGCAGACCGAGGCGTGCAAGTTTGCACCTAATGCGCACTTCTGCAGACCCAGGCACGTCGCCCTGGTTTGCTACCTAGACGAGCAGGTCTGTAGACCCGCTTGTTTAAGTCTGCAGCTAGGCGTGCGGGTCTGGCCTTGGCGCCCAAGGCATGGCAGCCTCAGCACCAGGTGTCTGCAGCCTGGGGCCTACAGCCTTACTATGCTCCGGCAAAATCAAAATTGATCATTTTCTTTTCAATCATTCCTTCAATGCCAAATACATCTTAAGAAAAAGATAACCCTATCCTCGTTAGTCTTTGCAAATTTTTATGACAAGTATAGCTTTGTTATTATACTGCTTCAATGCACAATGATTTATATCTAAGTAAATAGTGGCAGGGATAATTAATCCTTCTAGTATATTGAATGTAAAGTCTCATCTGGCTTGGTGAAGACCCCAAATCCAATATGAAGCCCAAATGATTTGTAGACGTGCACATCCTAGCCCATTAGTTTATAGGCTCCAGTTGCATTTCTTGTTTTGTGTCTTGGATATGGCATGCGTTTCGTACTCTATGTCTTGTAGTGTTTCATTGCATTTAATTCTCCATTGATAAAGATCATCAGATCATCAGCAAAATGTAGAGTGAGAAAGATGGATTTATTTGCATATAGGGTGATATACGTTATGGGATAGCACTCAAACCGTATTATCTATCATACAAGTGAATACTTTCCTTGGCAAAGATAAATAAGCGTGGGAAAACAAACCCTGCTTTTTCTTACAGAAAGGTCTTGTATTGTCCATGGGGACTAATTTATCAATAACTCTAAAACGCATGGGAATCGCTTTCTTCATATGTTTTTTTTTTTGGTTTTTTTTTTTGTTTTTTAGATGTTTTTTTTTTAATTTGACTTCTTTTTTTTATTAATTTTTTTAAATTATCTTTACTATTTTTTTTAAATATTAAACTAGTTAAAAATTTAGTTATGTAGTTTCTTTAAAAAAACATTATGAATTGCTACAATATTTTTCTACATATTTTTTTTCTTTTTATGATCTATTTTTTTTTGAAACTAGTCTTTATCGATTTTATTTTTTATATATCGAGCTGGTTGAGAATTTAACTTTGTAGTTTTTTTAAAAATAATATTGTGGATTGCTACAGTGTTTCCCCCACGCACTGTAGCTTTGCCCACATGTTTTTTTTGCTTTTGTTCCCTCTTTTTTTTACATGTTTTTTTTCCAAAATTGACTTTTTTTTTGTTTTTTTAATTTTTTTTAAATTATCTTTGCCAATTTTTTTAAATATTGAACTGGTTGAAAATTTAGCCATGTAGTTTTTTTCTTTAAAACATTGTGGATTGCTACAATATTTCCCTACATAGTTTTTTTTCTTTCTTTTTATGATTTATTTCCTTTTTTTTCAAACTGGTCCTTATTGATTTTATTTTTTTCATATTGAGCTGGTTGAGGATTTAGCTTTGTATTTTTAAAAAAAATAACACTGTGGATTGCTACAGTGTTTCCCCCATGCACTATAGTTTTCCCCACATGTTTGTTTTTTGCGCCTTTGTTCCCCCTTTTTTTTGCACCTTTTTTTCTCCAAAATTGACTTTTTATTTTATTTTTTTTGTTTTTATCTTTTTTAAAAAAATTATCTTTGCCAATTTTTTTGAAATATTGAACTGGTTGAAAATTTAGCTATGTAGTTTTTTTTCTTTAAAACATTGTAGATTGCTACAATATTTTTCTATATGGTTTTCTTTTCCTATTTTTTTATGATTTATTTTCTTTTTTTGTCAAACTAGTCTTTGTTGATTTTTTTTTCATATTGAGCTGGTTGAAAATTTAGTTTCATAGTTTTTTCAAAAATAACACTCTGGATTTGCTGCAGTGTTTCCTTGCAAGTTTTTTTTTAAAATTATCTTTGTCGAATTTATTTTTTTAATATTGAGCGGGTTGAGAATTGAGCTTTAGCTTTCCCCATATGTTTTTTTTTTCTATTTCTCTCTTCTTTGTTTTTCTTCAAAATTGTCTCCTTTTTTTGCTTTTTTTTTCAGAATTATTTTTGTCGATTTTTTTAACTATTGAGCTGGTTCAGAATTTAGTTTTTTAGTTTTTTTTCTTTAAAACACTGTGGATTACTACAGTGTTTCCCCGCATGGTTTTTTTTACTTTTTTTTATGATTTTCTTTTTATTTCCAAAATGGTCTTTGTCAATTTTGCTTTATATTTTTTAAAAAAAAAACACTGTGGATTGTTACAATGTTCCCCCACATGGTTTTTGTTTTGCTACAGTATTTCCCCACGTGTTTTTTTCCAAAATTATCTTTATCGATATTTTTTTTAATATTGAGCTGGTTGAGAATTCAGCTTTAACTTTCCCCACATGTTTTTTTATTTGTTTTTGCTTTTTTCCCAAAATTGTCTTCTTCTTCTTCTTTTTTCAATTTTTTGTGTTTTTTTTCAGAATTTTTTTTATTGATTTTATTTTTTTAATATGGAGCTGGTTGAAAATTTAGCTTTATTGTTTTTTTAAAAAAAACACTATGGATTGCTATAGTGTTTCCCATTGAACCTAGATCATGGAATCTTTAATCAACTAGGTATGATTACTATCATTACCCTCTTTCATCTTTTAAAAACTTTAAGCTTATTCCCCTTGATGAATTTCTTGATGAATTACATACAAGATCTCTTGACAAACCTTTGGTTAGCAGATCCACAATAATTTTCTTTGAGTTTACAAAGTTGGAAATAATTTTATTTAAGAGCAAGTGTTTAATGATATTATATCTGTTGCTACCCAATTTTTGACCCACCTTTTTGATAAAATTTTCAGAAAATCCAAAAATAGCAAAAAATAACGAAAATCCAAAAAAATACATTTTTAATATATTTGCATCGTTTTTAGCATTTTCAACGTCGTCTAAAAAAGAATTTAAGTTTTCAAAGTTTTTTTGAACGCGTTCGACTTTTCACGCGTCATTTTTAAAATCATTGATTTTTCCTCATTTAAGTCGACGTTGATATTGCTCGTTTTTAAAAAATACAAAAAAATCAAAATTTACAAAAGAAAAAAGTTGAGGGACCAATTTTGAGGTCCGAACAACATTTTACCTATAAATATAGGTCCAAAACTCAAAGAGAGGAGGGGGGGCAATTTTGACATCAGGAAAAAATACAAAAAAATACCTAACCCTAAACCCATCTTTTTCTCTAGGGCGCCCCCCTTCCCATTGAAAAAACCAGAGGGAGCAGGGGCGGCCGCAAGCCTCCCTTTCCCTGTTTACAGAGGCTGGCCGCCCCTCCCCTTTGATTTTCTTCTTCCCCTCAGCAGCCGGGAACAAGGGACCTCAAAATTGCGTCTTTTTTCAAAACCAAACCGGGGCCAGCCCCCTCCCTGTCCTCTCATCTTCTTGAAGCCGCCTCCCTTCCCTTGGTAAGGAAACCAGAGCTCCGGTGGCTCCCTAAACACAGCCAGCCACCCCTCCTTTGGCAAAGAAGAGAACTGGAGAACCAAGGGGCGCCGCTGGAACCTTCCCCTCTCTCGGCCGCTCACTCCCCTGCTCCCAGCACCTTTCTTCTTCTTCTTGCTCTCTCGGCCAACCACCGTTCTTCCCTCTCTCGGCCGACCCAGCTCCAGTAGCAAGACCTCCAGCAGCGGTAGCTTCTGCCCACAGCCGACAGACCGGTCCAGCGGAAGCAGAGAAGAAGGCGAAACTAAAAGAAAGAAGATCCATAGAGAGAAAGCAGATCCAAAACAGAGAAGAAAAAAAGTAGATCCGTGACGAAGAACAAAAGCTAAAACCAACTGGATTGCGTCTTTTTCTTCTTTGCAGGTGATGTTGCTCCTCACTGCCAGTGTAGGAGGGAAGAGGAGATGAAGTCGGGTCGGATCCATTAGTTTGTCTGCAGCGGCGCGTGGGTCCACGCGCCGCCAGTGGCGTGGCGCGTGTGGGGACGCGCCGCCACTGTTCCAGCGGTTCCAGAAGGCTTCCTAACACTGTTCTGGGAGGTTTTGGGTTATTCTGTAATTTTTAAAGTGTTTAATTTAATTTTTGTTTAGTTATTTTTTGAATTTGTATTGTGGATGTAAAAAAAAAACAAAAGAAAAGAAAAGGAAAAGAAAGAGAAAATAATAATAGAAAAAGAGTTGTGTGTGTGTGTGTTTTTTTTTTATTGAATCAAAAGAAAAAATGAATTCAATATTTTAATTTATATGCACAAATATCTAAAGGACAGATAAAAATCATGTTGTATTTTCCATAAAAATGTAGAACATGTATCTACATATATTTTGGGAACTAATAACTGATTTATCAAAGCCTTAGAATTGGGCTAAAATTTTATTTTTAAATAATATCAAGTCCACGAAGCTTGAAAGTGAATGTGTGGTGTGTATTTTGTTTATGAATGGTTTTTTAGGATAAAATTGCGAGAATAAAGAAGAATTTAATATTCTGATTTGTTCACGGATAAAGAATTATGAATTTACATGTAAGTGTAAGTTGTATTTTCTAAAATTCGATGAATGAACTGAATTTTAAAACTTCTTTAACACATCAAGTCCACGAAGCAGCTTACCTCAGGTAGGGTGTGTTAGGGGTGCTAATACCTTCCCTAACCACAACCAGTCCCTTACTAATGAATCTCTGACAAGACCAGTATATCAGGTTTCCTAGTAGCCCTCAATAAATTACTAGGTGGCGACTCCAACGAATCAAATCAAACAAGAAAGAACGAAAAGAATCGCCAGCCCGATGCCTCGCGGATTTTTACGACGTGCGACAATATCTACGGTGTATATATCTACGCTTACTATTATACGTAATACTTTATGCCCTTCTAATTGTTGACTCACTGTCGTAATGGATATAAATAGTTGACATTAGTTTTATCCAACATGAAAAATCCTCTAAGAAATTCTAAATCCATCTAGCTGTCTTACACCTTTATCAATTTTTATTAGATCATGGATCTAGTGATACATATTTGTTTGGGGGATTTTCATGAAACAGTTGATCCACTGATTAGTACTTAAAAATACATTTTTATCAAGGTTTTATATCATCATTTTGCAATTGAAGTATCAATATGTCCTTAAGTAGAGCATGTTTTATAATAATATGTCTAATAATATAAGTGACATGACAAAAAAGTTGATGTTTTCTCCCAAGTGTCGAAGTAATAAATAACCCGGCAAGACCGGGGTCAAACAACAGGAAGGTTAACTTTAACTACAAATAAAAAAATAAATAATAACAAAAAAGGAGTTGAAGAGAGCTTTGAGATGTGATATTGATATAAGGATTAAACAAGGATAAAATAATTGTCAAGGTTAGAAGATCCACTAATGGTATTTCAAACAAGTATAGTATAAACTCTCTTTATTACTCAACTGGAAACCACACACAAAGAAGGTTCCAATCGGATTATAAATTGTTAACATGATTACATTAGTTATCTTATTCGAATAATGCTAATACTTGTAAATGTTGTCAGATATTCATGATTATAACTTATGTCAACAACAAATCATGTTCCTTTCATAGCACAGGTGTCGGTTATACCATACGGTTGGGCTATAAAAGTGCCAAGTATTTATTGTACCAAGTGTTATACAATATAAATCTAGTTTAACCATTTAACAAGTAAAGTATTAAAAGTGAACAAGATAACAAATACAAAACATGTTAGTATCAAACATTAAAGTCCATGTTGAGTTTATACTATACTTATTCTTACACCATTAGTGTAACCTTTTCATCTTGATATAATAAACTTAGCTAAACATAATGAAAGAGAGAAATATAAATAAACAACATAAGAACATAAATAAGATATAAGTTAACTAAGTAAAGGAAAAGAAATGAAAAGCATAAACAAGAGATTAATATAAACAAAACTTAAGCATTACAAAAATACAAAGAGAGAGAGCAAGAACATGATCTTGATCTGAAAACCAAGATGCCTAAATATATGGCAAATGCCTCCTTTTATAGGCCAAAATTTGGAACTATTGATTTGATGACTAATTGTTGAGTGGGTGGCCACATCTTGACTTGGTGACAATCCTTATCTTCTTGTCTGAATAAAACATCATTGCTAACATCAGAATATGAACAGATATTCTTCATAAAAGTTCTAGGAAATTGTCTCAGCGTTCCAACAAAAATAGAATCGGTGCATTTGGACTTCTAGAACACGATATATGGGTTGAACACTGAACAATATCTGGGATGCAGGACAGATTCTGACTTCTCTGTTGTTGCTATAATTTGAACTTGAAAACAACCTTTTTGAATCTTGGACTCTTCATGAAAGTTTTAGGCCTATATCTTAGCTTTCCATCCATATAGATCAGACCTAAATCCAAGTTCTACAACTTCAGGTATGATCCAATAACCGAATAGTGTTCCAGTTTGAACTGAACCAACATCTCTTTTCTAAGCTTGCCCCTCTTTTTATCTTCTCAATTTCAGTAGCTAAACTCATCAGTCAATCCTTTGATTTATATGATAGGCTTACATTTAAGATGAACATTGACCATAAATTAAAGGTATCTTATAGTATCAGACTTGTTATTATAAAACATGCTTTCGTTAAAGAGTTATTGATACTTCAAGTGCAAAATGATGATATAAAACCTTGATAAAAATGCACTTTTAAGTACTAATCACAACACATGGATCAAGTCAAATCAGTCATCACTCTTCGCAGTTGTAAGGTTATTGAAAAACCCACTCTTGAACCTTGTGAGAAAGATGATTAGTCAATATTTGATGGTAAGGAAGGGGTTGAATCTAAACATTGCAAAGAAAAGACTGATTCCCCACTAGCACTTCCATTTCCTCATGCCACCACCAAACAAAGGAAAGTCAATCACAACTCTGAAATCTTTGAAACTTTCAAACAGGTAAGGATCAATAAACCTTTACTGGATGCTATTAAATAGGTACCTTCCTATGCTAAATTTTTTAAAGATTTATGCACTGTGAAGAGAAAACTGAATGTGAAAAAGAAAGACTTTTTAGCCGAACAAGTAAGTGCAATTCTTCAGAACAATAATACTTTGAAATATAAAAACCTGGTTGTCCACAATTTCTTACTTTATTAGAGAACATAAAATTGAAAGAGATTTACTTGATCTTGGAGGTAGTGTGAATTTACATCCATATTCAGTTTTTCAAAGTCTCAATTTAGGTGAGTTAAAACCAACTTCTGTAACTGTTTTACTTGCCGATAGATCTGTAAAAGTGCCTAGAGGAATAGTTTAAGATGTATTAATACAAGTCTATAAATTCATTTATCTTGTGGATTTTATTGTCTTGGACACACAACCTGTTGAAGCATGTAATTCATTTTTTGTTATTTTAGGACGTCTGTTTCTTGTAACTTCTAATGCATTGATTAATTGTAGGAATGGACTGATGAAGCTATCATTTAGAAACATGACATTGAAGATGATTATTTTTAACATTTGCAAGCAACCTGGAGATAATATTAATTCACAGGAAGTAGATGTTATTAAAGAATTAGATTATGATCAATTTGAATCTACTGTGAGTAAAACTGAGTTTGACAAATATGCAGATTTGCAAATGATTTATTCTCAAGAAGAAATTGAGGACAAAAAAGGCACCGAAAATGTTGACACGAATCTTTTATCAAGATTGACAATAGATTTGACATCCGGCATCACACCAATCGATGATTAATTTCCTGATGAATCTTTACTTTCTCTTAGCTCAATGCCCTGGTTTGCTAATCATATCAATTTTCTTTGTTTAGGAGATTTGCCAGCTCAATGGAGTACCCAAGATAAAAGAAAGTTTTTGAACGAGGTGAAGAACTTTTATTGGGATGACCCTTACTTATTCAAATATTGTCTTGATCAAATATTTTGAAGATTCATTCCCGACAATGAGGTAAGTAGTGTCATTAAATTTTGTCATTCTGAGGCATGTGGGAGTCATTTCTCATCAAAGAAGACGACTATAAAAATCTTACAATGTGAATTTTATTGACCCATCATGTTCAAGGACATGCATGCATTCTACACAACTTATGAAAATTGTCAAAAAGTTGATATTGGTCAAAAAGTTTTGCTTTATAATTCTCGACTCCATTTATTTCCTAGAAAGCTAAGATCAAGATGGAGCGGTCGATTTATTGTGAAACATGTGTATCCTTATGGGGCCTTTCATATTGAGAATCCAAAGAATGACTATGTTTTTAAGGTAAATGGACATCGTTTGAAAGCTTACTTTGATAATTTTCCTAGTGAAAATGAATCAATTGGTTTGAATGATCTTGTATGTAAAGATTGATTATTTTGTTTTTCTCACATTGATTATATTTATTCAATTCCTTGTTCCTTCTTTTTTCTTTGCATCTCTTTTCCACTTCTCATCTAAAAAATGGACACCACTCTTGAGAAATTGAAATAGTATTTTCTTGCTTTGCCTCCAAATGCGATTGTAAAAATTTACCATGGTAGGTGTGAAAGATTGAGTTGTTAATGAACCATGGAATTCCTGAAGGTATTCGTTGGCTAATTGATGCAAAGGTCCGATTATCAGGTGAGTCTTCCAATTCTTTTATTTTATACATACCTGGGATAGGTAAAAGCACTTTTGCAAAGAAACGTCATGCAAAATGACTGAAAGTTTGTCACCGATGTGCCAGATGGACTTGTAATGCACAATGTCATTCTTTAGGAATGGTATCTATAAACCATAAAGATAAATACAATTCATTAAGGATGGACTGAGTAAAGAGTCTTTAGATAATCTTCTATTAACTCTTGAGACGTATTCTAGTGGAGATGTGCATCATTCAATTCATGATTTTTGGCCCCATTTTCATAAAAAACATGATCGACTTAGTCTTAGGAATCTGACTAAAAAAGACCCTGTTTGTTATTTTTTAAGAAAACTGGATGGGAAGCTTATCCCCGACCCATAGAGGGCGTTGAAGCCGTTCTTGGACATAAAACCAAGGGAAGATATGAGCCATAATCACAACTACAATTTAAGCCTTAGTTTGTAAGAACTTGTGTCTTTTGGTTTTATTAATAGCATATTATTTTGTTTTATTATTTCTTATATTTGTTTAAGTGTGTTTCAGGTTTGTCAATGTTCGCTGTTTCAGGTGATATCTTCTATACTTTATCTTTCTACCTTAGGACATTGAGGACAATGTCTCGTTTTGGTTGGAGGGAGAGGGTAGTAGTTGACATTAAAAAAAAACTAACTTATTAATTGTTTTTTGCTATTATTAAAACCATTTGACAAAACTGTTATTAGGATGGTAGAGTAAGCAGGAATTAAATTGTCTCTTGAGACGCATCATAGTAAATATTCTTATCAAGGTCTGTTAGAATACTTCTTGAAATATTCAGATTTACAAACTCTCGCATTGTTATCACTTAATTCTGCTCATATACTCATTTAACAAGTATTCTTAAACTTTCATTTTCACACACACACTTTAACATATGATTGTGGGTTGCACATTGGATTATTACATTATTTATGTTCTTTTGTTAAAGGTAACAA
>Ga0325403_1000606_pt1 | contig 26339 bp, 15 predicted proteins | sample PopdelMetagenome_19_FD_205665 | JGI IMG/M metagenome (GOLD analysis project Ga0325403, IMG submission 205665) | Populus deltoides microbial communities from Bellville, Georgia, United States - Xylem-PdKOR-R4 | ecosystem: Host-associated > Plants > Phyllosphere > Stem > Wood/Secondary xylem... | reverse complement strand
TGAACTCTCGAGATATGATTCTCAGGACATTGAATGGGATGATCATGGTGATTCTAGTCATGGACAAGGGACCCTGTATGATTCTGATGGGTCATTGACACCTGAACTTCAAGGCAGATATGAAGCTTCAGAGGAGAACAAGCTATCAAATGATAGTTTGGTATTTAACGAAATATACACGATTGACAATATCAGTTCTGAATCAGAAGATGAAAACACGAAAGGAAACGGAAGAGTGCATCTTGAGTTCGAAGAGAGCAAAACAAAACCTGGATTTGATAGGACGCCATCTAATTCAAGTTCAGATTCCGACGGGAACATGTGGAATGAGAGATATCAACTTTCAGATTCACTCCCCCACAATAAGCCAGTAGGTAACGAGATGGTTTCATATTTGGTTGACAAGAAGGCTGAGAGGGAACAAGTGAGCATTCCATCACCAAAGCACCATGACTTGGACTTGTACAGAAAGACTAATTTACTTGCAGATGAAAACCAACACATCAGAGAGTATAATGCAGTTCATGACGAAGATGTCTCTTATGAGGATGAAAATAATCTTCCATACCAATCTCCAAAGTGGATTCCACTCAAATCTCATGCCGATGCCATGATAAATCCCAAAAAAGGAAACTATGAGTACAAAACCGCACACTCCACAACTTCTGCTGAGAATTTAAGTACACGTTCAAACATAGACAGGAAGCGTTTATCAGTGAGGACTAGAAGAGCAAGGGGGGCCTGAAAAGAATAAGTGAAAAGCACCAAAATTTTGTTTCCTTGGTTCCGTTCAGTTTTTGCTAAGCCATATGTATAGGATTTCATAATTTTATTTCTTCATATTTTGTTTCATAAATAATTGGCGGTTTGCACATTCAATATGAAATAATAGATAAGAAAAATATTCTTTTCTCTGCTTCACAGGACTTTCATGTCCACGCACAGGTCTCTCTAACTCCCAATATTGAAGATGAGAAAACATGGCAAGTCAAAATGGCCTTTTTGTTAACTTAAGGTTTAATATTCAGAGATTCAGACTCTCAAATGAACTTTAAACTTCTCATGCCTTTTATAGCAGAATTTCAGAATTTTGTACTGCAATAAATAGATGGACAAAAGTTAGTTATATTTTTCACTAAACAAAGATTTTCTCAAGGCATATTTTAGTAGAAACGCTTCAGGCATATATTCAAATTAGAGGGCAGGTGGGATTTAGTAGTTTGTGAATAGAATGCAAGCACATCGTGCCAAACTCAATTGGTAGGCCTTGATTTTCAAACTCGGTTTAAATCACGCCATTCTAATTATGGGCTTCGTCTCTGAAAGGACGGCTTTATTTTGTGTGTTTGCATAATCTAAAAGACAGACATAACTCATCAACTATCTATCAGATGCAGAAGACCAGGAAAATGCAGGCTTAACTGGAAGTTCATAACATATTCTAAGTTCAGATTCAAAGGATTTTTGTTGCCTGTAACTGAAATTCAGGCAATATGCGTGTTAACTTTCTAACATGGTGACTAACAGGATGCAGTCAATTGGCTACGATAGACACTAGTGTTCCAGCATTATTAACATTTTGGATGCCGCATCAGGCACCTGTACCATCTAACAATTAACAAGTTTTCAGGTTTTCGAATCCATGCGTTTTACTGTATTGAACAGTGATTTAAACAGCATCGAGAGGATTCCAATCATTGACATTCCCAATTACTCTGTTTTCGGTCTTCAAGATACGATTTCCCGAATATGATTAAAATTACAGAAACAAAGTTAATGAAAAAAACCCCAGCAATATGCAACTTGAACTTGTTGATTAAGAATGGCAAACAAAGAAATCATATCACATCACACTCCAGTAAATTGTCTTCTAGGGCACGATATACAAATTACAGAGATTAAGCAACCCCGTGTTTCATAATTTTAACAAAGACAGTCCAAACAATCCAAATAAATCTAATGTAATATTTTACTGTGAACCAAACTATACCACATTAAGCCTAAATTTTAAAACTTCTCTGTATTTGTAACTAAATTACTATTGATTGGAACCTGTATCCTGCCACAATTCAATGATATCAGTAGCCTGATTGAGAAGAGCATGCAATTGCTTCCGCGATATCCACGGCTTGCCTTCTAACAATAGTCTAAGCTCCTCCCAAGCATCTTCCTTGGTCCAAAAGTAGTAGGGACTCAAAGGGATTGTGCCATGGCCTGGTATCACTTGGTTTAGTGCAATTCCAATTACCTTCTGCATCCAAATGAACTTCAATACTACTCTTGGTTTCTCTATTGGCTTCACCACCACTCCAAGCTTCTACAATATTAAAAAGAAAAAAAGAAAAGTTTCCTTTAACAAATCAATTCTTTCACTAATGTTTTGCCCTATCTTCTCACTATCAAAAAAGATTAAAGGGAAAGTAAACAAAAACCCTTTTAACACATTGCATCAAATCAATTCCATAAGACCCAATTGGGTTCGCTATTCAATCAAGAACAAGAAAACAATGGCATAAACAAATAAGTAAGATAAAACAAGTTCCTTGTTGCTAAATCATACATAAAGAAAAGGGCATTCAAAGGTAAGGTATGTGTGTGCAAAATAACCTCTTTCTCAGTGGATGTTTCGTTTTCTTTTTCTTCTTCAGGGAGTGTTTGTTGAGCTTTTGGAGCAGAAAGTTTGAGTCTTGCTGGGGTTTTGAGAGTAGAAAGGGATTTTAAGTGAAAACAAGAAGGTTTTGGTTTGATAGAGAATATAGGGGTTTTAAGGGGTTTACGCAGGAGGCTCTGTGAAGGAAATGTTGAGGGTTGTAAGTGGGTTTGGATTTTGGGTTGTGTGGCCATGGATGCCAACATCTTTCTACCTGTCCTTGTGTTCTTTGAGACAAGAGAGAGATTCTGGGAACCAAGAAGCCACTTTGAAGAAGTATCTTCGCCTGTTTCTCTGTTTCAGGAATTGTGACCAGAGGAGACTAATGGATAAAGGTTCGGGTCCGGTTAATTCGAATTCGAATCTTGGTTGAGTCAAAACTATTGGCTAATGGACACCCACTCCCTTAAATCCAAAAATACCTTTCACTCTTTTGAATTTTGGGATTTTTTTTCCACATATTTTATTTACAAAAAAATTAAATAAAAAATATTTACTTGAAAAATAGAATAAATAAAATAGTTTGTCAAATGTTAAATTATGAATTATACTTACGCATGTTCTTTAGTGTATGGCCAAGTCCAACTAAGTTTTAATGTTGTGAAACCGTGCTATCTAGAAGTTTATTTTTTTTTATGCAAAATAAATTTTATTATTATTTAATATAATAATATTAAAAATAAATTTTATTATATATTTTTTTAAAAAATATTTTAAAACATAATTGTTAGCAAGCTATCTCTTTACAAATGAAAGGGCCGAAGGCTCTTGACTACAGTTGAGAAACGAACATAAAATCCTGATACAAATTAGCAGAAAATCAGACCAATTAATCACATACATAGCCAGCTAATCAGCTTGATTTAATTAATTAGTTGAAAACTAAGGAAATTGATGGCAGAAGTTTCTTAATCCCAATTCCCGAACCCATTTGCTTTGATTCCTTTAATGTTCCTAAGTTAATTAGTTTACAAGATGAGTTTTATTGCTATAACTTTGCTTGTCACGTCTGCTGTTGTTGGTTCAAGTTTTTGGAGGAAAATATTTCAGAATGTCGTGGGTTGCTCCCTTCCAATTTTCTCCGACTCGGAGGTTGATAAAACAATTATATTATAAAGAAAGGAAACTAAGCCATGAGATAATTTTAATGCGTTAATCAACTGTACTTTTTTAGCCCAAATTAATGGTTCTTTTAAAAAAAATAAAAATAAAGTGGAATTAAAAGACAGGATATCAAAATAAAAAAGACAGAGAAAATTCTCTTCTTTTTAGTTAATAGGCAATTCATCCTTTTAGTTTTCAAATATTCATAAACTTCATTATCCTCAATTTTCGGTCCTTGATTTGTATGAGGTGAGAGACAGTTGTCGGATTTCAATGTAGAGAGAGAGAGTCGTTATTTACACCAATATCAACTATCAAAATGGTTAAAATATATGACAATGAGTTTCATTCAATGAAAGGAGTTTTATAATGGTTGTTTAGAACCTTAATTTTACCTAAAAACACATTGAAGTCGAGAAAGAAAAACTTTACCTGATTTGATTTTGTAATTTAGACCAGTTTTTAGGTCTATTACGTTAGTAAATCAGTTTCTAGAATTTCTAATAGTATTTTTAAGGTGTTTTTGGATTAAATGAGTTTTTAAGACAAAAAATTTACTTTTATTTTTCAGTCACCATAATGGTGGCTGAAATTTGGGTATACAGACAATGTGTTGTCTATTAAATTTTTTTTTTCCAAAGAAAATAATGATAGACGACAAGTCATTAGCTTCCTAAAAAGATTTTAAAAAATAAAGGTCTAGGCGCACGAGTTTGGACTTTTTTTTTAATGATAGATTTTGAATGTCTACATGTTTGGGCTCTTTTTTTAAATGCCCAAGTGTATTGGAGCACCAAGCCTACATGTCTAGGCTTTTTTTAGCTTTTTATGAAAGAATTTTATTTTATATTTAGGTGAAAAAAATTTAAGAAATTTTTTTTATTAAAGTCAATTGAGTCCATTACCCAAATCGTAGATTTGACGGGTTAAGCCACAACTTTTGGCCTATTATTTTGTTAAAAAAATCATTTTTGGTTTCTCAATTAAAAAAAAAACCAATTTCATCTTTTATGATATGTTTTTTTAGCTTAAAATAAAAAAAAAGAACCTCTTTTTGGTTATTTAGCTTAAAACAATTAGGCTTGTTTTTGCTATCTTGATCCCACCCACATGTCTTGGTTAGTTTTTGCTTGAAAAAATTTATTTCATACATAAATATTCTCATGCGCTTTATTATTGTATAATTAAATGATAGAAATGCTTCGGGATAAAAAAAAATATTGAATCTAGTGATGTGCATAATCTAAGTCGCGAGTTTGACTAGTTTACTTAAGTTCACTTAGGGTTTTTTTTTTTTTTAAATCAAGTGTTGTTTTTTTTACCAATTTCATCCTTCAGCATTGAGTTAATTGGAGATTGAGCTTTCCAATTTATTTTCTACAAGATTATCCCTACAAGTTTTGCAGGTCAACCTAAGTTAAACAAGATAAATCTAATATGTTATTGTCTCAATATTAAATAAAAATATCATTTAGCATGTCGTCATCTCAACATTTTTTTTTAAAAAATATCTACTAATATGTAGCAAAATTTGAATTCATGTTTAAAATTGTTTTTAACAACACGTTAGCAATACCTAGAATTTTTTTTTTTGCATTAGATTTTTTTTGTTCCAACTCGTGGCATAGTTCAGGCCAATGATCTAATTATAAGAAAATCTAAAAGGTGTGGTGAATCCACTATGCAAAATGCATTGTGGATCCTCTCACATGACATTTTGGATGAACTGTTCACAATGCTTTTTTTTTTTTTTTTTTATTTGGCCCTTAGAGACCAAATTGTAGGATAATATATTAGGGATGGGTAAAATTGAAAGATGAAGAATCAAAGTAAAAAACACAGAGGTAATAGGTTGCTTTAACAAAGTTTAGGTGAAATGTTTATTGTAGTCCCTAGACTTTTCAAATTATAAATACTGAGTCCATTCGATTTCTAAAATTTAAGGGCAAAATCAATTTTGGTCACAAACTTCATTTTTTTTTTGGTTCCTTATTTGAGAGAGGTGAGAGAAAGTCGATGAAATCCGATATTAAAGAGAGAATTTTGTTGGCACCAATTTTGGCTAAAAAATGTCGATATAGATGTCAAATTGTTCTATTTGATGAGGGGAGTTCACAATGTGTTTTTACTTTAAAATTTCCTAGAAAAACATATTTGAGCTCCGTAAGATTTTTGATTTTGGGTTGATTTTGAGTTTTAGGATGATTTTTTAGGTTTGTTGAGGACATAAATGGGTTTATCAAGTTGTCTAGGTGTTTTGAATAAAAAGAATGGTTTGAAGAATGAGTTTTTGGGTTGAAAAAACTTTTGCCCTGATTTTCCAGGCACCACTGCGACAAAAAAAACTTGACAATATCAGACAACATGTCATCTAACTTATTAAAAAAACAAATTAAGGTGGATGACATCTCGTCGAATCCATCTAAAATAAAAAACAATTAAGGGCCTACACCTGGACCCTTACTAGATAGATCAAGCCTAGCAGCGCCTGATATTTTTTTAAAAAAATTAATTAATGCATTTTTATATGTATTTTTCAAAATAAATTTTAAATATATATTTAAATTAATACCCTTTCTCTTTTTTATTTTGTTTATTTAGCCTCTTTTAAATATAGGTTATTTTTTAGTTATTTTGGAAGCATTTAAGTTTTTAAGAGATTGTTCTAATTGATTTATAATTCTTTTATGTTTTATATAAATGAAATTTATTTTTTAAAAAAATATTTATTTTCTGATAATATTTTTAATATGTATAACCTTGCATAATATTTTTATTTTTTATTTAATTCAATCAATTTAATGTGTGTCTATTTTTATTATCATTTGATTAAATAAAAAAAATCAATATTTATGAATAAAGTCCTTGAACACAACTATGTTAAAGGCTTGAGTTGGATGCCAAATATCTTGATCTATATCTGCCTTTTAATTTTTTTTATTTTTATTTTTATTTTTATTTATCATTAATAACTTTCTATTTATTTATTAACACATATAGTTCTTAATTTATTTAATTTGATATATACATAAGCTTTTCATTTTCACTTGGTATTTTTTATATAAAAAATACGTCGAAAAAGCTTGCATATTCATTTTTTTTAGAAAAAAATTGATCCACGACGGAACACAAATCAAATAGCTAGTTTTATTCTAGACAATGTTGTCTTCCAATTTAACAATTTTATTCCAGAATTGTTTAAAAAAAGACTTATTTTATACATATCTCTTCAACAAAAAATTGTTTTTGGCTTTTTTGTATTTGTCTTTTATATGTGAAACATTACTCAAACATAATTCTAGAGTATTCAAATATCACCTATCCCTAAATGTGTGAATTAATATTAAAAAAAACATGATATTCTTGCATAAGCTAAGCTTATTGTTGTTTTAAATCAAGTTGGTTTGGATGAAATAGAGGAAAATATCTTAGTTTATTAAGGGTTGTTGCTATCTACCAATTTTCTCCAAATTTGTTGCAACCATAGTTTAGTTAGATTTGCATCGATAATGAACATACAGATAAGGGGAATTTTGATAAGATGACCATAATCAATGAGAGGTTTTGCAATAATCCTATGGCTTTTGGCGTATTTTTTTTATATATTGCACATTTTCACGAGCCCATAAAGAAACTCATTAGACATACAACTCATTAGACATAGTATGTCTAATGAGTTTCTTTATGGGCGCGCGTGCGCACACCCACACATATAAAGTACCTACATTGCCATTTGCCAAGTTCCTTAACCCTAACAAAGAAAAATACAAGCTATATTTTGAAGAAGTTACTAGATGGTGGTTGTGATACACCGCGGACCGACTTAACTTTTTCTTCAATGTAAATAAAAAAGATGTTAAAACAACACAAGTGTTACTAAGAAATAAAAAAAAATCTAAGACTCGAATCGTTATCATAATTAGATTTAATTAGTTCAGTTAATTTAAATAACGCGAATAAAAAATACAATGACAATAAATAAACTGGAAAAAAATTATCAATATAAAAAGAATGTTTTGGCGACACCAACGTATTTAAAGAAACAAGACAAATATGAGACCCAGGTCATTGATTTGATTAGGTTCAACAAGCTCGGCTTAATGATACAACTAAAAAAGACATCAATAATAAACAAAACAAAAAATAGCAATAATTAACTATATATAAAAGAATGAGCTACCAATATAATAATTGGGAGGAGAAAAAAGAAAATAATATTGGAGACTAATCCTCACTTCGCTATGGACATCGTTTTCTTAACCCAAAATCTGAAGTTATTAGGAGAAGTTCCAATATATGATACATATTATTCGCTAATGCACTCTTTCAAGTGAAAGCCTTTTATGCTTGAAACTTGCACAGATTTACATTATATGTGCTTAATTTTATTAATTAAAATAAGGTTGGTGAGATTAGAACTTATGACCATTTGACCGTCAAATCTTTGATATCATATCAAAGAACCATCTTAACCAAAAAATTCAAATTGTTAGGTTAAACCCTGAGATATGATTTATATTAGTCTCTCTTACTTACTTATATATATATATATATATATAGACACACACACACACCCATGAGTGCGTGTCATTAAGTGAGTCTTTCCAAGTGGTTGCAATCATTCAAAAAATTTCATCATCTTGGAAAAACTCCAAGAACTATCTCAAACATAAGGGCAATGGGATAAGATTTGAAGACCTCATTTTAAGGTTGAGGATAGAAAATGATGATAAGTTAACTAAAAAGAGAACTAACTCTTCTAGTGCCCTAAAAGTAAATGTTATGGAACAAATGGTAAGGTCTCATAACAAAAATAAAAAAAGTTTGTTGTGAAAGGTAAAGGAATTGCCAAAAAGTTCAATGACAAGTGTTTTATCTATAACAAAATTAGGCATCTGACCAAAGATTGCAGAAACATGAGTAAGCAAGGAAACCCTATGAAAAGGATTACTCAAGCCAATGTCACCGAGGTTAATCACTTTACTAATAAAGTTTCAGAAATGAACTTGTCTTATGTTGTTTTTGAAGTCAACCTTATCAAAAATCCTGAGTAGTGCTAAGTTGAAATTGGTGCTACAAGACAGGTATGCACTAAGAAGATGATGTTTTTCACTTACAAATAAGTGGATGGAGAAAACCTATATATGAAAAACTCATCAACCTTCAAAGTACTAGGTGTTGGAAAGGTCATACTGAAGATGATTTCTAGAAAGTTTTTTACCCTCAATAATGTATTACATGTTATTGATATTAGGAAGATCTTAATGTCTAGCTCATTGTTGAGAAAAAATGGTTGTAAAATGGTTTTTTCAGAGTGATAAATTTATACTCTTTAAGAGTGGTATGCTTGTAGAAAATAAATATCTGTGTGATAACCTTTTTGAAATAAATATAATGATCATTGTAACTAATAATGAGAACACAAATAAGAATGTCTCTTCTTCTTATTTGCTTGAGTCTTGTGATGTGTGGCGTGATAGGTTAGGTCATATGAATTATAATTTATGTAAAGGTTAATAAACCATGAATTATTACTAAGTATGATTTTTGAGAAAAATCTATGGAATTTGTGTAAAATCAAAATTCACAAGACTTTCTTTTCAAACAATTGAAAGAAGAAGTGAACATCTAGACTTAATCCACTCAAATATTAGTGATTTAAAGTTTGTGCAAACGAGAGGCGGAAAAAATTATTATATTACTTTTATAAATGATTGCACAAGGTATTGTTAAACCTATTTTCTTAGGAGCAAAGATGAAGTTCTTGAAATGTTTAAACATTATAAAAATAAAGTCGAAAATCAACTTAACAAAAAGATAAAAGATAGTAAGAATATAAAGCACCAATTGGTGAATTTTGTTTTCAAAATGTTATTATCTATCAAACTATTATTCTTTATGTGCACAACAAAATAACATTACAAAACATAAAAATGAAACATTATAAGAAATTATTAATGTCATGTTGATAAGTTTGAGAGCACCTCAGAATTTATAGGGGAGTCAATTTTAACTGTCAATTATATATTTAAAAAATACCCCATAAAAAGTTAGTTAAGACACCATATGAATTATTGAAAGGTGAAAGATCTTCCTACAAATACCTCAAAGTGTAAGGTGTCTTGTAAAGGTAGCAATATCTGATCCTAAAAAGGTCAAGATATGACATAAAACTATATATTGTGTATTTATCGGATATACATGCAATAGTAGTGCATATTAATTTCTTATACACGAGTCAAGTATTGAAGATATTCATCTTAATACTATATGGAATCAAGGAATGTTATATTCTTTGAGGATGTATTTACATGGAAGGAAGCATGAGAAAATCATTCATTAAGAGAATGATTGAGCCTAGCTGAAGTAATTATCATCAATCAGAAAATGATGAAGTTGAGCTTAGAAAGAGTAAAATGGAAAAAATGACCAAAATACTTAGTCCTATTTTTTTTAACATGTTAGAAAATAAACCTTAAACCTACTCTGAAGCAATGTCCTATCAAGAAGCTTCTTATTGGAAGGAGACAGTCAATAGTGAAATTGAATCCATTATAAATATTTGAATTGATCTTTTTCCTGAAAGTAAACATTTAGGCCATAAATGGATCTTTAAAAGAAAAATAAAAGCTAATGGCACTATTGATAAATATAAAGATAGACTTGTTGTTAAAGGTTTTAGTCAATAAAAAGGTATGGACTATTTTGACACATATTCATCTATGTCAAGAATAACTTTCACATGAATATTAATAGTCATTGCAACTATAAGCTTGAAATACATCAAATAAATGTAAAGACAACTTTCTTAAATGGTGAACTTGAAAAGAAGATTTATATGGAACAACTCGATGAGTTTGTTGTCAATGGGCAAGAGAATAAAGTTTGTAAACTTATCAAATCATTATATGGTTTGAAACAAGCACCTAAACAATGACATGAAAAGTTTGACAAGGTTATGTTATCAACTGAATTCAAAATCAACGAAGTTGATAAATGTGTTTATGTAAAAAAACACAGATAAAAGCTATGTCATTGTATGTATCTATGTGGATGATATGCTAGTTTTAGGCAACAATGATCATATAATCAGTATACTAAGAAAATAGTAACTAACAAGTTTAACATAAAAAATTTAGGTGTTACAAATATCATACTAGGAATAAAATTTTTTAAGACATCTAATGAATTGATATTGTCCCAAGGTCATTATATTAAGAAAGTTTTCAAGAAATTTTCTAAAGATGACAATATCACTGTCAAAATACCAATTGATATAAGTGTATAACTATCCAAGAATAGAGGTAAGAGAATTAACCAATTTAAATATTCTTGAATAATTAGAGGTCTAATGTACGTTATGAACTGTATAAAGCTTGATATTGTTTATTCAGTTAGTAAACTGAGTAGATTTATAAGTAATCCAAGTATGGGTAATTGGAAGGCAATAAAAAGGATATTCTAAGTATTTGAGATACACCTTGAACTATGAGCTACACTATTCTGGTTACCTTGCAGTACTAGAAGGGTAGAGTAACTCTAATTGGATATCTAAGACTAAGGATTTGAAATCTACAAATGGATATATCTTCACACTTGGTGGAGCAGATGTGTCATGGAAATCCTTTAAACAAACATGTATCACTAGATCCATAATGAAATTAGAGTTTATTGCTTTTAATAAAGCTGAAGAGAAAGTCAAATGGATTTAGAATTTCTTAAAAGATATTCCATGTTGGCTGAAATCATTGCTAATTATTTGTGTTTATTGCGATAGTCAGTCAGCAATTGAAAGGGCACAAAGTAGTTTGTATAATGGGAAGTCTAAACATATATGTCATAGACATAATATCATTAAACACTTGCTCTCAAATAGAATTATTTTCATTCACTATATAAAGTCAAAGGAAAATATTACGAATCCGTTAATCGAAGGTTTGATGAGAGAGTTTGTGTATAATTCATCGAGAAGAATGGGTTTAAAGCTTTTAAAAGATGAAAGAATGTAATGATGGTATACATACCTAGTTGATCGGAGATCCCAAAACCAAGGTTCAAATGAAAAACTAAGTCATATAACATTCTCGGTAGCACTAGAAAATTATTATTTCTTGTTTATTCCTATGATGAAATAAGTGTTGGCCACAACGTGATAAAGGGTGAGCTAAGCTCTTAATGATTTTCATATCATGGTACAACAAGTGGAGGATAGCAAAATACTCTTAATGAAAGATCACTTACATGAGTGAGAATATATGGTCGTTTCTTTGAGAATTTCAATAAAGGTTGAATCCTCTAAAACATTCATGAATTCAAGAGTTGTTTAGGGTCAAAATGAACACAACGGTGAGAACGAAAGAAATCTCTAGGTAGAGAACTATATGAGTACTATTGTCTTGGTTTATATAAAAGGTTGAATTGTTCAAGATATCATGTTCACTATTTAGTCAAGTAATTCTGATAGTATTTCACTAAAAAAAGTTCAAAATCAAACTATCATAATGTAGTAATCTACCAAATCAGTATCTCTCAATAAATCTTTGAGTCATTTTTAAACTGTTGAGATAGTTTCTCTTCATATGGGGGATTGTTGGAAATTTGTTTAAAATAAACAAATTACAGGGGAATGGAAAATTAATCTCAAAGAACCCTTGGTTTTTTCACTTAAAGAACTCTTGGTTTTTCTAGATTTAATTCTTGATTTATTATGGTTGATAATGGTGGGAATTAATTTTTATTAATTCCTCAACTTTTTAGCTTCCAAGATTCATTTTAAAAAGGGGATGAAGAAAGATTTTCTAACTTGAATTTTTAATATTTTTTCACAATCTTTCTCACCTCATTTTTAGTGTTTTTATTTTTTTTAATGCTTTGGTTTTCCTCCAAAATCTAGAGCTTAGATTCATCTTGTTTAAAGATATTTGAGTTTTATTTTCTTTAGTTCACACACCTTGTTTACAAGTGTATTTAAACCAAGGTGGTATTGCTGAAATCTTAGAAGGGATATTGCAAACATCATAGTTACACAAGTGAAAAGTAATAAAGCTTTAAGAACAAAATATTCATCATTGATTACAACAAAAATCTCATTATTTTAAAGTATTTTAACAAGTAAATACCTTTTTTTGTTTTAATTTAAACATATATAGATTTTTATTATTAATACGCATGCTAGGACTTTGAATTAGTATTAATTGTAAGTTTGGATATATAGTTAGTATGCATGCTAATATTATGTTTGTGTTGATAACGTGTTTGTCTTGAGTTATTATTTTGCATGTTTATTGATTTAAACAAGTATGAACTTTAGACTTTTCTTAAAAACTTTTTTATGTTTAGCATGCTTTATTATAATAACTTAAACATCATTACTTTCTAATTTTAAAGTGAATGTTCTTCAAGTTGTTTAAAAGTTTATAATAGTATAGTAGTTTATTTATGTATTATTTGATTCCTTGTTATTTTTCAATCAAGTTTTTTCTTAATAAAATTTCAAAACTAAATGATACAATAGTATTTTCTTAAAATATAAAGAATAATTAAAAATTTAAATTTAAAATAAAATATAACATATAAATTATTTTTTAAAATCATTACCTTTTAATTTTGGTTTCAAGATATAAACTTTCTAAATTCAATTTCAATCAAGGAATTTTAAAAATTGATACCAAATTGAAAAAAAAAAATACTACACAAGATCTGTTAATAATTTTGTTTAAATATATATAATTATAACGACTATGATAATAAAAATAAATAAATATATATATATATATATATGATAATATAGTTAAATTATCAAATAACTAATTAAATATGAATAATCAAACAACTAAAATTGTATCATACTTTCTTTTTAATAAATTTGATGGGGGTTTAAATTTCTAAAGTAGGGATATTTTTATCGGTTAATATGAAAATATATACTAGAAGGATATTGTGGATAATGAACTAGAATATTTAGATTAGAAATAATTGAAATAATAGGGATAGATTGAAGAATAACCGTCATGTTGAGCTAACTTCAAAAAAAAAAAAAAAAATTTGAAGAGGGAACCTAAATGATTCTAATATTTACAATCATTTTTTCATAAAAACAAAAATCATTCATCAATTTATTAATTGATTTGTTGATTGCTACATGAAAACTCCATTTCAAATTATTCAATTTCAAATCATATGGATTTTTGGTATTATGCTATTGCTATTTTCTCTATAAATTGTATTATACTTCATCATTCTTTCATAGATTTTAAAAATAATGTAAGAAATTGTCTATTCTATTTTTATTAGCATTTCTCTTGAAAAATAATAGTTAGATACGAAGGATATTATTTTCAGTTTTTGTTAACATAACTTCACCAAATCTACTCAAAATTTAGAGCAAAATGCAATCTAAGAATGTTATATTAATAAAATAGTTTACAAGAGAAAACTCATATATTAAAAGATTCATCAAGACAAAATCTCTTGAACAAATAATTTTTTTAAAAAAATAATAATTTTAGTGTAACTTCTTGAGTACATTGGGAGGTTAATGTATTACTAGTTATTTAACACTATGAATAAAAAAAACAAAAACAAAAAACTACTTGGAAAGCCATTAAAAATGTTATATGGATTTCTCTAAAATAGCGTGTGCTCCAATATTCTCACCATACCAATTTTAATATCTTAAGCTATCTTATGATTGTAAGGAATACTCACAATTTAATATAATTCTAAGCTTAGTACCCATAATTCACCAAGATTCTCAGGTTTTGTTTCTCTTTGGTAACTTCCTCTTGATTCTCTTAATTTTGTTGTTCATGCTGTAAACTCTTTCCAAAACATCTTGAATCAATTTAAATTCAGATAATTCACAACTCCATGATCAATCTCATCATCACAATCCTTCGTACCAAACTTTAACAAGGACAGAAATTTGTAAATAGCCAAAAAAAAAAAAGAATTAAATCTTTAGTTCATTGGGTGTGACTACGATTTATGCCCAACCTTCTTTCAGAAAAGACATTGGTGGAGGTAAGATGTTTGGAACATTGTCACACCATGTTGGCCAACCTCAATTTAAATTGAAACAATACTTTAAAGCATTCAAAAACAAAGAACTCACCCTGGATGCTCTTATAATCCAAGTTCAGATTCAAAAGGAAGCTCCTTCGTTGCCTGTCATAGAAATGGAAATGGAATACAGGGGGAGAATATAGTGCATTAACTTGCTGCTATTTGGTTGTAAACTAACCTGTAATCTATTTGGCCCTGAATTCTGCAAGTTTTGACTTCCAAAGTTGGAGCTGACGACTCAACTGTATTATGCAATATTCAAAACTAAGTAGAAATTAAAAATCCAGATAAAAACAATTTCAAATCCCATTGTTTGATGGATATAGTAGTTGGGGCAGGTTTGAGTCCCCATGGATATAAATTACTCTTACAAATGCTGTGTCTTGGACAAATATCCTCTTACCATCAATTTGAAGTCCCAGTACTCTCACTACAAACTAGAAGCTAGTTTAGTTCCTTGCAGTGGGGAATTGTCCCATGATGCAAGAACCCAGCAGGGGTCAAGACCATGCTTCCACATGGTATCTACCATCCTTTTCCAATCTCCTAAGCTGCAAAACAGCAGTTTCCCTCGAAACTCCAGCCTCTTCGGATATAATTTCCTCCAAGGCTGACATTACATCTGAAGGCATTTTGGTTGATGAACCAGAGACGTATATTGAAGCCCCCTCCACTAACAAATTCCAAACCCTCTGGCTCTGTTCCCGCATCTTATGCTGCACATAAACTTTTTGTGGCTGATCTCTTGAGAAGGCTACATAAAACCCTCCACCCCTTGCTATGGATAGCGGTCCACTGTTTTGTGCATGAGACAACCAAAAATCCTTGTACAAGAAGTCATTCTCCTGATTTCGACAACCAAAGAACAACATAATAGGAGCAGCTGAGCCGGACATGTCTTGTATGGCTCTTTCCTCTACAAATCCACGAAAAGGAGCGCAGCCTGTACCAGGCCCAACGAGTACAAGGGGAATTGATGGTGGTGGAGGAGGAAGGGAGCCTTTGCAAAACCATGCTGGAATATATACACCTGTTCATTCAAATAAAAGTTATCGTATAACAGGTGACATGGATCGCTCAATTGGAAAGTTTCAGTTGCATTTTAGCATACCCATACCATCTTGTGGATCAAGTCCAGCTAGCCACGTAGAGCAGAGACCAGTTCGCTTCCTCTTAAAAGGAGTTGTCCATGAAACTACATTCACAGTCAAGTGGACTTGATTGGGGTGAGCTGAAGGGGAAGAAGAAATGGAGAAAGCCCTTGTTTTCAATGGAGGAACCAACTGCACCAGCCACTCAAATGGCATTTGCACAGAAGGGAAATCTTCCAGTACCTATATTGAAAAGATACAATCAAGTCCTTGCAAGGAGCCACTAAACTATCCTAACATGTAAAAGTGGAGCAGCTCAACTCTGATAAACTATTTAAAATGCTGGAGCTTCTCCTACATCCTTTGAGAGAGGACAAACCTAGCATTGTAAAAGGTCAAAGTTCCTATTACCGTTAACCTAGTAATTGACCAATTAAGAAAAAGCAGTGTGTCCTATTTGCATAGCTTAATTTACATACTACAGTTGTTATCTTCGCACAAAAGCCCACACACAGAGTGTAGATAATTATTCGGTTTTGTTGACTTCAAGTATATTCCTAGAGTAGTATTACATTCAATAGAAGCACATCACAGTATGATCTAAAAGAGAAACTTAATTTAAGTGTGTGAGGTTTTATTTCAGCAAAATAAACTGATAACATATACCAACATTGTGAAGAAATGAATGTCAACAAAAGATGCTCAACAAATAATGCACAATGCACCATCAATTATGTGCAATAACTCACCTCTAGAACAGTTCTTCGTTCCTTCTGGTTGTACTCGTAAAGATCATCTCTTCCTTCAGGAGAGGCAAAATATTGAAGTCTCTCCTTTTCATGTTCGGCTGTTGCAAAATAACTCATAACCTGAATGAGAAAAGGATTGTCAGTATATAAGACAACAGAATAGCACAGGCTTGTGGCAACACCACAACAATCAAAACTGAGCTAGCAAGGAGCATGGATATAAGATTCGATTAGGAAAAATACATGACTTTCTTAATTTCTTTCCTTCAATTGAAAGGAAAAAATTCCAATTACAAAGCTTCAACCTTAATTTCCATTAGAACCATTGACTAGGGGAAACCGGCAATGCTAGTTGGAAAATCAGAAATTGTAAGTTGCCTCACTTTATTATACAAGTTGGCAAAGACCAGAGCATAGTGAAGCTGAGCAACTAAAACTCCCAATCTTATCAACATCTATGGTAAATGGCTTCTAATTCAATAGAATAGGATTAAAAAAAAAAACAAAGAAATATTTTAATAGATCAAACATTTCCATACCACAGCTAGACATAGGTTATTACATGAGAAAGTTTTGAAAATAATGTAGCTATTGAATGGGGATGAACTACTTTGTGTTGAAACATATGAAAAAGGTGCTGCCACCAAATCTATTTCTCCTTATCATTACTGTTATGAAATGTCAATTTAAGACAGTTTTAATTATTCATGTAAGAAAAATAGAGTAATTCAAATTTACATGTGCAAGAAAAGTACAATAATAGTTGGGCACCAATTTTGAATTTACCAATATCATTTTCCAAAATACATCTTTTCTTCCATTTTCTAAAGAAAGAACCAAAAGTGCAATCCTAAATAGCCTCTTCCTGTTTAATTCATTTTCCGAGATAATTTTTTCTCTGGCTCAAATGTGATGAGCAGGAGAAAAAGAGGAAATGGAATATAGAGAAGGATTGGAGAAGCAAGTAAAAACAGCATGTTACATAAGATGGCATCTTTTGTTTGCTTGAAGATAGAAGAACAAAAAACATACAGCATCCTTGCCTCGAAGAAATAGCGCCTAGGGGAAGCTGATGCAATATCCATGGTCAATTCCACGAAAGTTTTCAATTTTATAGGGACTTTGTAGTCATTGCCTTCAGCATCACGATGACAACTCTCCATCCCTATAGGATGCACCTGAAACAAAATGCATTGCCCATTATTTAGGATAAAGAGTGTGACAGCTATATCGAAGGTGCAAAGTATGACTTGTGCTTCCCCCATAAGCAAGTCAGGGGAAATATGATAAGTAATGAAGTGGCTGGTAACAAACAGAATGAAAAAAAAGATTTCAGCTTGCAAGTGTTCAGCTCAAACGTGCCATAAAGGTTAAGGACTATTCTATTTTGAACTACTGATTTATCAATCTAAAGGTGCACCAAGAATAATATATTAAAAATTCAATATAGGCTGGAAAATGAAGATGTAATGAACATTAAATGAAAAGTAGGTACTGTTTATGATGTTACAACGGATGATAGTTATTTCTCACATTGTTTAAGTTTCAATACATGATAAACACCTAACACATTTCCAGTTGAGTATGTGACTGTGAGAGCTGAGAATATGTCTACATTGCTGGATAAAGCAATGTGCTGAAGGTAAGCCATTGATGAAGTACCTCTCCAATCCAGCGAGCCAGGGATATGACTCGATTTCAAACTGTTCACTAGTGGCTTGCTTCCTGTTATATGATATTCTAATACCAAGATGCATTAAGAATGCAGGCTACTAAGCCTACAAACTAAATTTTTTTTATGTTCATGGAATAAACATAATTTAATAAAATCACTTTCACAAGGACTGCATCTATTTCAACAACTGAGCAAAGATCCTCAGTGAAGTCCTTGATGCAAGAGCAACAAATAAAGGAAGTCTCTGCCAACAAGGGAATGACTTACAGTGATGAGAGATTCAGGATTCAAATTACAACACTGAAGGAAAGCATCCACTGCAGCAGGATCTTGACCAGGAAGAACTTCCAGGACATCACCAACTCCATATTCAATTATCTGTGCAGAGGGTAGAGCACACATAAAAGACACCAAATTGAACTCATTTGATATCAAATTATAATTGAGGTGCTTTGGAATACAAAATCATGTGTGCTCAATCAGAACAAAACAGAGAACTTACAGATGTAACAAACTCAAATTCAAAATGGCGCACATCTTTTCCACAGCCAGCTCTACACAATGGTTGATTCTTGATCTACACAAGTAAGGATAAATGAACAGAGAAATACAGAAGATGCAAAGATGATGCAAAGATTGACCAGGCAATTGCTCAAGAGAAAGGGAGGAGATTAGTTCTTTTCGATACTGCTTATCGTTTCAAAATAACCTTCTCAATAGGATGAGAAGGTAATAGGTCAAATTTCCATATGGCTAATTAAATCAATTAGAGAAAGAACACTACAGATACAAGTGTCCAGAAACAGACGAAGTAGAGGATGAGAATACTAAAGCCTTCAGCTTTTGAACTACAAAATGTACACGGATTCTGCCATCAACAGAGGCTAAATAAAATGTTGACCAGCAGCCCCTGCTAATAGCAAGAAGCTCCCAACAATTACACAAGTTCTCATGCATGATACCTACATGACTTTCTGTATAGAAATTGGAGTTTCAAGTATCAGATAGGAGTATCACAAGGAATTTTATTACAAATTGGTTTGCATTAAGAGCCAGATGATTTGGTGTTTCAGGTTATGATGACAAGCATTTAAGCTTACCATTTTAAGAAAGCAGTCAGGAATATTCTTGATATGAGAAACTTTTCCAGGAGACATGGAGCGAGCTCTACCAGTTTGCATCTGCACATGATCAAGACCTGGTATGACCATAAGGCATAAAAACATAAGTGAAAAAAACCTAATTCTGCAAATTAATTTATTAAAAAAATTTTATTAAAAAAATTGTAAGCAACAAGGCTACATTTTCCAATTTCCAAGTTAAACTGGGTAGGCAGAACAAAGTGAAACTGCACAATTTAATTAGCAAATACAATCATTTCATTTTCATTGATAAAGGGAATAAAATGCATGTTTAGTAATATTTATCTTTGATGTTTGTATGGACAGAGCATTGACTATCTGGGGTTCAGTTATATTACATCGGTCATCACATACTCTAGCCAAGGTTTCTAACATGTACAAACTCGATTTCCAACTCCTACATGACATGAATGAGATGGTCAACTATAAATAAAACAAATGGTTAAGGCAGTAATGCCAATAGCCATTGCACTAGCAAGGTGGTAGACACGCATCGCACAAAAGAAGTATCCCAACCTCAAACCCTACAACAGCCATATTTATTGACACAGAAAAAATGGTTTTATTCTTGAATAAAAAATGGTTGTACCCTGCAATCACTAGGCTGAAAAACCAGCAAACTCACACACATATATTAACCAAAACATGTTTTTTTTTCCTTTTCTACATTCACAGAATCTCCACCAGATATTTTCCAACTCATCACACAGAAATGTGCATAAACCCCCACTAAAGAGAATAATGCATTCAGAGCATACCTTGGCCCTTGCAATGGAATGGCATTCAATCACAAGAATATATAACAAGAAACCATATCCAAAATGTAGAAGCATTAAACAAAGACAATTGGTAATTGTAATAGCTAAAAAGAAAATGCATAGCCAAACAACTGAATTACCTTGAGCAGAAGATGATTGTAAGTCCACCTTGTCAATTTCATGATATGTTATTTGAAATTTAGGTTGATTGATGAGTTTTGTATCTGATATCACAAAATCTGGACCATTTGGGAAGAATTTAGGGTTAATCTGATACAGCATGTTCCACAAGGATGACATCCAAGGATCCAAAGCACCTTCATACCTAAAAACGAAACCCCGCATATTAGATATCTTAATTTCATCTCAATTCAACATCATGCTTTATTTAGGAGAAAAACAAATGCTTTGTTCACAACAAAGGATGAAAACAGGAGAAATTGTAGTTGTAGGTGATGCTAGTTTCTATCCATTAATCTTGTAACATCTAAATAATCAGGAAGAATAAACTGTTCATTGTGCTAACAAAGCCTAAATCCTTTTCTATTGTGATGTAATCATACCCTGAAGGATGCTGATCGTCTCCTAAACCTCTTTCAACAACAGCTGTTGCCCCAAGATCTGAAATTCTTCTGTCAAGCTTCTTTGCCACAAACTGCAGCCATAGCATGCAATACAGATCTGTGATAAAAAATTAAAGGAAAAAAGAAACTTGTTTCCTCATGGGTTATTGAATGGAGGATTACAAGAATGATACTGCCTTATATTCTATAGAGCACAATCCTAGTAATTTGAGCAAATGATGGGTTATCTGATTAGAGACACCTCCTAACAATAACAAGGGCTGGAAGGTATAAAAATATAGGAACCTCAAAGTGAGCCATTCATTAGAAATCAAAGTTCTTATCTTTCACAATTTAAGTTGCGAAGGAATACACAGACACACAGACATTTTTCTTAGTAATTGACCCTTCAGAATTTAACAGATAAATCATTACTGCATGATACAAGTCCTAAAGGACTTCAACATAATTCAAAAAAGTCAAGATATAGTGAAAAAACAATGACAGATAAACTCAATATCCAAGTTGACTTTGAGTAAACAGGGAAAAGAGTGAAATAATGAATGTAACTCTCAGAAATTGCAGTCACTTTTTCATAAATCAAAAAATGTCAAAGAAATGAACCGCCAGATTCATCTATAAAAGAAGGGTCTTTAAATATAATTCATAAAGCAATGCCATTTGAACTATTTTTCTCAACATACACTATTTTAGATCCCTAGTTAAGGTGGGGGATCAAAAAGGTGTGAATTGAAAGAAAAGTTAACGACCACACAGAATGTGCATTCAACATTCTGGAAGATTACCTTGGTCCACTGTTACTACAAGCATTATGCAGCCTATATTAAATATAAGAACTACTTTTGTTGGAATGTATATTTTCAACATTCATCCTAACCACATGCATACAGCCCCTGATTTCCAAATGCTGTGAACCGTTACACATTCCCCCACATAGAAACATAGTAGAGGAACCTTGAAAAAGATGTAAATAATTGTAGAACTAGAACAGTTATCAGTAATCTTTCAATCATTCAAAAATCAAATCTTCTAGCCTGCATGATATGATAGAGACTCAAGTGCCTAACAGAATTAATGAAATCATACTGCACAAAAGACATTAATATATCTAAACAGAAGATGCACATCATTCTTTTGTAGAGAAAATAACATTACTTATCAAATATTAAACAAAAGTTACAAGTAATTACATTATATTTCTGGTAGCCAGAATCACCCAATCCGAAAACAGCATAATGAACTCCTTCCAGCCAATTCTTAGCAATATTTCTCTGCAGAAGATACTTCCAAAACGACTACAGGCACATATTGAAACAAGAATTAGGAACAGAGACCTTCAAGCCTCTTTACCAAACAGATAAATAAAATTCTAAAGAAAATTTCAATCAACCTTCATGGAATCTGGTGTATCTCCTTGACCAGTGGTGGAAACAACAAAAATTACAGTGTCCTCATGAGGTAAAGAACTCTGAAACAGTAAAAATTAAAATCTGGTAAGCATTTCTCCCAAGCCATCAGTGAAAATTAGGCAAACTAGAAGAACTCCTTTAAGACAAAAAAAAATCCAAATACTAAATTACTAAAAAAAATCCAATTATACTTTCTTTCACTTTCCTTCATTTTCTCTATATAAAAAATCTGAAATTAAGAGTAACATCGTGCTACCTTTTCAAAAACGCATAAGAAAATTTCCTTTCACTTTCCTACAAACAGACACAAAATCAGAGATTGACAGGAAACTTTCCATTATTTTTCAAGCATAGTTTCAAACTTTCTAGGAAACAAAAAATTCAAATTTTCTCATACTTTCTAGTATTTTCTCTGCGATCAAGAAAAATTCCTTTTTAAAAAAAAATAGATAGAAACTTACAGCATCAAAATCGTCGATAGAGCGAACAGAGGCGGCGCAGACTCGTCGCTCGGCTTCGCGGCCAATACGCTCCGCCGCATCCAAAGCGTTTCCGGTTTGAGTAGCGTATAGTATCAGTAGCTTTGCTGGTTCCTTTTCCATCACTATAAAACTCAACAATCAACTACTGTGAAGGAAAAACCAAATTAATTTATGCTTGTGGAATTTGAAGAGCTGAGGAGAAAGGAAAGGAGGAGAGTATCATTGTGGGCCGCGTTGGACCCAGTTTTCAATTTGTGTATGGATCTTATGCCCTGGCCAAAATGATGGATTTATGGGTGAGATTTCTTAGGTTTCTAAAACCTTCTAATCTCTAAATTAAATTCAATTTAAATATATGTTTGTAATTATTTTAAGTATCAAAAATTGAATAAAATTTAATTTTTAAAAATACTATAAAAATAATTTGGATATTAACTCTTCTAATTTACATAGAAATTTTATATTAAAACTAGATTTTTTAAAATATTCATAGTTTTAATTTTTTTTAGAAAAACATTTTAAGAAATAAGATGAATGTGATAAGAGTAATATAAAAAATAAAATAAATAGAATTCTATCTATTTCAAATATGTGAATTAACTTATTTATCAATTAAATTCAAATGATAAGATGTTCTAGCATTAGTTTTATGGCTAGGTTAGCATCGTATATTTGTTCTCAATCAACTAGTGGAAATGCATCATAGGAGTGAAGAGAAGTTTCTCTTGAATACTTATCAAAATAGGATGGAATAAACGCAAGAATGTGAACTCTAGAGGTGCACATTTCAATTTTTTAAAGGTTTTTGTAGTTTGATAATAGAGCTGAGGAAGTGTTGTATTGCTGAATTAGAATTTTGGATAGTTTTAAGGAATACTATGATGAAAAATCTTGGTTTGGTTTAGGAAAGGGCTACATTTACCAACATTACTTCATATATATTATTCGTCAACATTTATAATAAAACACATTGTTTTTCAAGTTTTTAGAATTGCACATATCTTTCTTTCAATTATGAACTTATACAACTTTAAACAACAAATAATTAAATGTCACTGGGCTCCTAATGATTTAAAGGCAAAAAATTTTAGATTAATAATTTATTTTATTTTCACATGTATTCCAAAAAGTATAATTAAATTTAATTATGTAATTTAATATTTTATTCTAGACATAAAAGTTATAATAGTTGATGGATTAAATTTGAATCACATGTGGAATTGAATTTAATTTCATAGGTAATTTAGTTCTTAACAGGCTTAAGAGATTTTAAATTCAAACATCTCATTTGTAAAAAAAAATAATTTCCAAACTATAACATATGCCTAGTGAAATTTTGTCTTAATTGAATTGTCGAAGTTTGATAGGCCAAAAACGTTTGAACGAACCCCTAAGAAGAATCTCAAGTTTTTAGTTTGAGTTAGACCAAGTTTAAACCTTCTATTTTATTTTATTCTCTGTTGTTGTTTTGCACTTCTACTCATTCAAAGTTGTTACAACTTATTTCCTTGAAATAAAGCTAATTAGTTTCCTGAGTTAAAGTTAATCTGTTAAGCTTAACTCTATTTATTGGAACGTTAGCAATGAATAAAGAATAATAATTTTCTTACAAATACTTGTAGTTTAGCTTTCACCCAAATACAATAAGTATTCATCAAAATTGTTTATATTGCTTGATTAGGACCTATTATTAGTATCAAAGCACGGTTACAATGGCATCCAACGAAAAAAAGACCGAGGCTTTGAAGGCTGAACTCACTGGAGTTCAGGATGAAATGCGTGATTGAAGTTAGGTTTAACTAATAAGCTGCACCACTTAGAGAAAACCATAAACAAGCTATTAAAAGCTTTTCTTTCAACTAGAGAAGTCTCTAGCAACAACAACCATGGATGAGACGGATCTTTCCATTCGCATCTGGAGGAGAATGATGGCAATAAACAGATTTTCTCTTCCAATATGGTGAAGTTGGCATTTCCAAAATACTTTAGAGAAGATCCGACTGAATGGCTTAACAGGGTAACTCAATTCTTTGAATTTTAAAGCACAATCAATAATCAGAAGGTATCTTTAGCATCTTTCCACTTTAAAGGAGAAGTTAATCATTGGTGGCAATGGATGCGTCGAACCTACTAAGTGGAAGGCTGTTTGGTGACCTGGGTGTTCTTTGAAAAGGAATTGTTAGCTCGTTTTGGATCGACAGATTATGAAGATTTTGATGAAGCTCTATCTAGAGTTCATCAGGTTGGATCCCTTCGTGATTACCAAAAAAAAGTTTGAAAGGCTAGGCAATCGAGTTCACGATTGGACATAGAAGGCTTTCCTTGGCACTTTCATGGGAGGATTGAAAGTTGAGATCGCCGATGAAATTTGAATGTTCAAGCCTAAAAAATTAAAGGAAACCATCAGCCTAGAACAAATGAGGGATGAACAGATAAACAAAGAGGTTCACACGACCTCTATTGTTGAACTGTGTGCCTACCACCATCACTCTAGTAAATCGTTCTACCCCAACAGCAACACCCAAGAGATTGAGCTGGGATGAAATGTAAAAACAGAGAGTACAAAGGCTTTGTTTCAACTGCAACAACAGATTCACCCTAAGACATAAGTGCCAAGGACCTCAACTATTTTTTCTTAAGTGCCAAATCAAAGAATATGAGATGGAGGGCGAAGAGTTGCAGATGGCAAATACTTTAAAAGATCAAACTGAACTAGAAATCTTAATACATACACTAATCGGCTGGACATCCCTACGAACCATATGAGTAGTAACTACCATTGGGTCTTAAAACATGATGGTGTTGATTGATAGTGGATCCACTCAAAAAATTTTGAGTGAGAAAATAGCTAGATTACTTCGACTTTCAATAGTACTAATAAAATTATTTGTTGTCCGCATACCAAATGAGGAATAACTATTCTGTTTTGGTCGCTTTGATGAGGTATAAGTGAATTTACAAGACATTACCTTTTCACTTACCCTCTATTCTCTACCCTTAGCAGGATTTGATATGGTGTTAGACATTCAATAGTTGAAGATGCTAGGTTTTGTGGTCTGTAATTGCAAACAATTAACCATGGACTTCTACTAGGATAATCAAGCATAAAGATTACAAGGAATTAACCAACCTATTCAAGTAACATCATTGGCGTTGGTTATGAAAGAAATGCGCTAAGGTCAAATGTTGTTTGCCATCTATCTACAAGTTGCCAAGAAGTCCACATGGGCAAACACTAGTCCTAAAATGCAACAGACATTGAAAGACTATGCAGATGTGTTCAAGGAACCAACCACACCACCACTTTTAAGAGATATTGACCATTACATTCCCTTAAAAAAAAAAGATACTTAACCCATCAATATGTGACCCTATAGATAAGCATATTTTTAAAAAGCAAAGATTGAAAAACAAGTCTAAGAAATGCTCAATTTGAGAGTCATTTGACCCAGTACCACCCTATTCTCATCTCTCTTTTTGTTGGTGAAGAAGAAATATGGCACTTGGTGATTTTGCACAGACTATCAGGCACTAAATTCATCCACCATCAAAGATTGATTTCTCATCCTTATCGTAGACAATATGTTAGATGAGTTGTATGGGGCAACCTATATCACCAAACTAAACTTGC
>Ga0325403_1000605_pt1 | contig 26372 bp, 8 predicted proteins | sample PopdelMetagenome_19_FD_205665 | JGI IMG/M metagenome (GOLD analysis project Ga0325403, IMG submission 205665) | Populus deltoides microbial communities from Bellville, Georgia, United States - Xylem-PdKOR-R4 | ecosystem: Host-associated > Plants > Phyllosphere > Stem > Wood/Secondary xylem... | reverse complement strand
AACTTAATTTTTCACCAATTAAGCCCCAAATAAAATTAATTTGACCCATTTAAAGTATAATTAAGTCCTTGCACTTAATTAAATCCTTCATTTGGACCTAAATTAATTCTTAAACATAATTAAAATTCAATTTGGCCCATGATTAAATCAAATTGGCCCCTTAAAAATTTAATTATGTCATTGGACTTAATTCTTATGCAAATTCGTCCAATAATCATTTAATTTGACCTTTGAATTTGCATTTTTCTATTTTTGAGCATAACAGCGTACACTTGGGCCTTGAAATTTTTCCGAAAATTGCAGCTTGATTTTCGCCTATTTTGCAGCCTTTCTTGGTCGGCTTTCTCCGCATTGCCAGCCTTTATTTTATTTTATTTTATATTTTTTTATTTTTTTGGGAAAAAAATGAATTTTGGGGAATCACCCAAAATTGGGTGATGACACCCGGTATTGAAAGACTAATGATATTAATGAGATTCATTAGTATTAGTAATTACCTTTCGGAGAATGAAAAAGAAAGTATTGATTTGTTATTTTGAAAGAATAAAAGAAGCTAATGATACCACAAGAGGAATATTTTGGTATCAAGTGAGAATTGATTCATAAGTAGATGATGTTTGAAACCATTGAGTTGAGTTGAGATTTCCAAGATGAAATTATTCTCGATAAACGGGTTAGGATATTAGATGGATATTGGTAATAATGAAAAATGTATGTTGTAAAAGAGTTCTTAGTCACCTTTTGCTTTTGAACATGTAATTATTTTGTAAATTAGAAGACTTATCTCTCAAAACTTGAAATGTATTATTAACCAGTAAATTTGGATGTATGACTTTAATCTAATGTATGTAATTCTAAGTACCTGTTTAACCATGCATGTTTATAGTTGAAATTAAATCCTTCACTTAAATTACATTATATGATGTTATTATGCAAGATGTAGTTTATGTGATGATATTTTGTAACAATTGAATTATACATTGTTATTTTGTGAACTTGAATTGTATGATGTTATTGAATAAGGTGTGTTGTGTTAATGAAGATGAGTTGGGTTGAGATCTAAGATGATTGGATTGGGTTGTGAAATGAAATTGAAAGCGTAACATAATTTAGTCGATAACTCGAAATCTTCTAGTATAGGGGAGACTCTGTCGAAATTTCAGTCGAACCTGTATATAATATTTTTTTAAAAATTTCCATATACCTGTTGTGTGTTTTCCTGGAAATTGGGATTGTTACATTTTCATTATTTGTTTTTTTTTTTTTGTTAAATGCTATGTTTAGTAAGAAAACAAAAAAAAATATTTTGCTATTTTAGCATTATAAAAAATGTTTTTTTTTTACATTTGTTTGTTTTCTAAAATGTATTTTTATCAAGTATATTAAGGCTTGATAACAACTTTATCAAGTTCATTAAAAGACATACTAAAACAAAACAAAAAAAATCATTTCTTTTAACTAAATAATTGTGAAAATTCATTAAATGACTAGTTTTGAATAAAACGATATAAAGCCTATTTTTGCTATTCTCATGAGTCCACTCATTATTGTAGAACTCAACCTAGGATTGTTCAGTTCGAAGTAAGTGGATTCACGAAGAATATCAACCCCAATATTTATTTATATCAAAATTAGAAATATCAATCCTAGTAGTTACTGACACCACAATCAGAAATATGAATCCCAGTAATTACTAGCACTAAAGTCAGAAATATCAACCCCAGTAGTTACTGATGCTAGAGTTAAAAATATTATAAACAAATAATTGATAACATAACACAACTCATAGTAATTTAAGACAAAATTAGCAATAAAATTAAGGTTTTTAGTGACTATAATACTAAGTGATGATTTCATAAACAAGACAATTCTCTTATAAGAACAAAATGCCATATATATGTTGTCTTTTCTTTTTTTTAAAGGTCACTGTAATGTTAGGTGCGACAGAATAATGACTTTACTGGAGAATTGAAGGTTTGAAGACCAATATGAACAAGATTGTAAAGTTTAGAAGTTAATTTGACAAAAATCGGAAGAACTAATAAGTCTTTGGATGTGATTGAACTTTTGTATTACTTTAATTAATGCTATTCATGGTGAAATTGAAGGAATTAGAAGTTTGAAAAGTCATTTGAGGACTAAATTAAAAAAAAATCAAAACTAAGGACCATTTGTAAGGCGTGTGGAAATCCAAGAGTTTAATTGCAAGATTTTGGGGGTGACATTAAAAACATTATCAAAGATAAGGACACTTTTAAGCTTAATTGTAAGGTTTTGAGAGTTTAAGGGGTAAATTAAAAACTAACATTAACTTAACCTAATTCCCTTTTAGTAGACGACTTATCGTTGTTTTTAAACCAAAGCTGAGAACAAGTCATTCATGTACTGTTCATTTTCTTTTTCATTTTAAACCATAAAAGCTATTTAAGAAGCCACCTATGCAACCTTGGTTCAGCCCAGTTTTTCTATCAAAACACATCAAATCTTCCCAAAATCATAGACCATAATACCTCCTCTACATCTCACTGTTTGGATCAGGAAAATCTATGATGCTCTAAAAAAAACTCCACAAGTCAAAAGAAAGAACCGCCACCGCCCGTAATTTTAAAGATATTAAATAGATTTAAAAGATTTGCAATTATGAAGAAAATACACGTCAAAGAGAGATCCGTAAAAGACCCGCTTAGTTAACGCGGAGGAAAAGTAAAGTATATATATAAATTGAATGCTAAGATAAAAATAATAAAAAAACTGAAGTGGAGGCTTTCACGCTACCGAGGAATGGGGGTAATTTAAATTATATGGGACCCATCCTTCTCTTAGAGAGCTGCATTCCAGCAACCCCTTGTAAGAACCTCTCACTTTTTTCATTTATCCGAAACAAAATTGAAAATTGTGAGTACTACGCAGATTCTAAGCCAACTAAACAGTTGAAAAAAGAAGAAAGAAAGAAAAGTAATGAATAAATTGCCCATTCTACCCTTTGGAATATTTGCTGGGCAATTTTTTCAACTGTTTAGGTGGCTAAAAAGGTCTCAGGTTTATCCGAAGAAGACCCGAACCTCTTTTAACCCACTTTGCCATAACTATATATATATACACCCCTCCTCTTGGTGCTCTTCAAACGCAAAAGCAACATCTGCATCTGCTCTTTCTTCTACTAAACGGTGCCGCTCTCGAGCCATATTATCTGAGTAAGTCTATAGTATTATGAATCCTGTGGAATTCCGTACTCGCTTCGAGTGCTACTAATTGTCTCTTAATCATTCCTTTTTTAATTAGCTGAGGAATGGACGAATACAGCCACGTATTCGCACCTGCGCCGGACTCCGCCGCTGGATTCCACTCCGCCGCTGTTAAAGGAGTTGCTGGCGGCGTCTCCCTTCTGCTTCTTGTTGTCATAATTTATGTGGTCCTGAGGAGTGGCGGATTCTCTATGAATTGCAAGGTGAGAATCGGCGATGCTATCCGCGGAGCTGAGGAAGAAGCCTGAAAGACTCATACACACGGCAGCGGCCATGTAAGTAGGGAGGGTGACCCTATATATATATATAATCCATTCATTTCATGCAAATGAAATCTATATCTATCTATCTATATCTACACACACACATATATGTGTGTGTATGTACATATATATATATATATATATATATATGAATCATACACACACACATGCATGCATATATGTGTGTGTGAGGAGAGAGAGAGATCTACACACACATATATATGTATATATGTGTGAGTGTCTATATAACACACACAGACAGATACACACACACATAGATTTCATGCAAATGATAGAAATGGAGCTCCAAAACTTCTGTTTATTTTGATGTGTATATATATTATATTGCAGGAGGCGTGGTCTTCTTTAAAGGATGCAACTTATGAAGTGATGTTTATGTATCTTTATTTCCGGTTTTGATCAATAACCAGCGTCATATATATATGGCAGCTTCAGAGATCGTTTGTGACTTGCCAGTTTGCTGTTGTAACTTGGAACTTTGTTTTTTTCATAGGGTTTGTACTGTAACGATAATGAGTTCTATATATGCATATCTTGTTTGCTGTTGCATCCATTTAATTTTTTTGGGTACAAGAACTTTGCTGCAAATCTTACATGGGATTTGTGGTGGTCCATCATTCAGGAAACTCAGTTGAAGCTTGTCACTTGTCCAACACTGATTCAGTGGATAAGGTCCAATTGCAGAATTAAATAAAACACAAAATATAATTGGAGAATTTGGGTTACTAATCAAACAAAAGTAGGGACTACCAAACCAAGAAAATAGGGCTATCTTATTCCTTTTTCTCTAGCATGTTTCTTCCTTCTTTGTATGGCTGAATATCAATTTTGACTTGGTTTGGCATGGACGCGTATTTGTTTATCAAGTTAGCATGTTAATTATGAGCTCATAATTTATTTATATAGTGGTTAGCAAGTCAAGATAATAATTGATATGGTAGAAAACATAGTTATTAGTAAAAATTAATACATTAATTTATTAAATGTAATAATGATATCAATTGATTGTACAATCAACATATCAAACTATTGATGCATTGTGATATATAAAAAATGTTAGTTTATATAATTTTGAGAAATTTTAGAAGTTAACCAAGTTTTAGGAATTAACCAAACTAAAATATCCTGCTAGCACTCTGTAAGTTCATTATATTTCCAATTAAATTACTACTTCAACAATATTAGCACATCACTAATTTAATTACTATATCAACAACATTAACCCATTACTAATTTAATTATTTTATCAACAATATTATCACATGACCAATTTAATTATTAAATCAATAATACCAACTCATCACTAATTTAATTACTTCATCAACAACATTATCGCATGACCAATTTAACTATCAAATCAACAATATCAACTCATTACCAATTTAATTAATTCATCAGTAATATTAATCATTTCACACACAATATTATGGATTTCTAAATCACAATTCAAAAATCAAATAAACATATTTTTATTATATATAAATTTTATACCCTGTTGTAATTTATTTTTGGATCCCCGTAAAAAATAATAATAATAAATAAATAAATAAAAAATTAAATCATAAACTCATGATCCATGGACCATAGATACCCGGCCAGTACTTTAAAAGTCCTCATGAGCAATATCCAATGCAATATTCCATATTTTTTAGTACCCTTGTTAAAATATTTTAATTTAATAAAAAAATACGAGATCATCTCGGATGATTTTTTCGGATAACTCAGTGGTTGCTGTCATGTACTTCATTGCCACTAGCACCAGAAACGGCAAAGATTGACTTCCTTTAAATTTCCTGTCGTCTCTGCTTTCATATTGCGTGAGAAGCACATAAACAGTGACCACGTTGCAAAACAAAATAAGATGAAGGGCAAGGCAAAAAAATATCGGCAGACCTAAAGAAGATCCGCAAAGAGATCCGCGAATCATAATTAACGTGGAAGAGAAATAGAGAGCAACGTATACACGCTAATAGATCGCTACAGGGGGCAAAAACCAAAGTGTACAAAGGAATCTAATATTATATAACAAATTTGAAAAACTATTTTCCCATTCTTCCACAACAAAATTATGAGACCCGCTCTTATCTTTGAAAGCTGCATTCCAATTACCCCCTGGAAAAATCTCCGATTTTTCCATTGATTCGAAGTAAAATTATGAGTTTTATATACTTTAAATTTGAATTAAAACTTTATTATTAACTTAAAAAATTTATATATATAAATTAATAATTGATCTTGAAAAATAATTTATATATATTTACTTGACAACCTAGGACAAGAAAAATTACTGGCTCCGCCGTTGCACACACATATAGATTTCATGCAAATGATAGAAATGGAGCTCCAAAACTTCTGTTTATTTTGATGTGTATATATATTATATTGCAGGAGGCGTGGTCTTCTTTAAAGGATGCAACTTATGAAGTGATGTTTATGTATCTTTATTTCCGGTTTTGATCAATAACCAGCGTCATATATATATGGCAGCTTCAGAGATCGTTTGTGACTTGCCAGTTTGCTGTTGTAACTTGGAACTTTGTTTTTTTCATAGGGTTTGTACTGTAACGATAATGAGTTCTATATATGCATATCTTGTTTGCTGTTGCATCCATTTAATTTTTTATTAATGCATGATATTCTTTTTATGATACCTAAGTGTATAATTTTTAATTTATTGTTATATTTTTTACTCAATTAAAAAAATACATTAATAATACTTATATATTAATTATTTTATATTAAAAAAATTATTCGACTTGCAACGACATGAGTTGAATAGACACATTAACAATTTGTGTTTTTTTTTTGTATTTATTGACACAAAAAAAATTCTTGATTAATTTAGTTGAATGTATATATAGATTTTTTTGACTTATAATTAAATTTTTTAAAATATATATTTTACAAAACTTGCAAATATATATTTTTTTATTAAAAATAATTATTGAACGTATAATCAAACTAGTAAAATATAACTTGTTCCGACTAAACCGAATCCATGAATTTTAAGCCATACATGTCCTCTCACATACATTAAATAATTAATGTGAAAGGAAGACAAATGTGAAATCGGCATTCTATTATTCACATGTGGGTTTTGAGATTATGAGATGCCTGTGCAGACCTAATAAGTCTGACTATTAAATTATAATCTTCGACATAAAATTGTATGAATTTTTTTTAAAAAAAGATTTTGACATATAGTTGCCCTGTGGCATCTTGCATGACATACTTAATGAGGATGAGAAGGAATTTCTACTATAAATTGGAAATAATCCTTAAATATTCGGTTTTTATAAATTAACATCTGTTGAATATATATTGGCAAAAAAAAAAAAAAAGATGAAAAAACACACCTTCTTCACACCATTTTCAGTGCAACGCGAGGATTGTTGTGGTGTGTGTGTGTATATCTTTCCTTTCATTTTCTCCTCTCAAATAATTAAAAATACTTAATTTTCATATGTTTCTTTCCTTCTAAAATTTTCAATGCCTTCCTTAATTCTGCCAGCCTCCAAAAACAATAATATAGTTTCTTAAAGAGAAATATAATATTATCATTTATATATACAATTCCCCAGAATGTAATAGTCACTATATATTAACACTTAATTTTAATTTTTAAATTGGTCACGTGTGTACTTCATCATTTCGGATTAAACTAGAATAACCGGCGGTTATTCAAAGGCATCCAACACAAACCAGTCTTTGCAATGTAGTTCCCTTAGATCATAAACTTATAATAATAAAAAATAAAATAAAAATAAATAAATCATAAACTCATGGTCGATGGACCATAGATACCCGGCCAGTACTTTAAAAGTCCTCAAGAGCAATATCCAATTAAAATATTTTGACTTACTAAAAAAATTCGGGATCATCTCGGATGATTTTTTCGGATAACTCAGTGGTTGCTGTCATGTACTTCATTGCCACTGGCACCAGAAACGGCAAAGATTGACTTCCATTACATTTCCTGTCGTCTCTTCTTTTCATATTGCGTGAGAAAGGCAAGGCAAAATAAGAAAAAGGGCAAAGCAAAAAAAAATCGGCAGACCTACAGAAGATCCGCAAAGAGATCCGCGAATCATAATTATCGTGGAAGAGAAATAGAGAACAATCAACGTATACACGCTAATAAATTGCTACACAGCGGGCAAAAACCAAAGTGTACAAAGGAATCTAATATTATATAACAAATTTGAAAGCCAATTTTCCCATTCATCCTCAACAAAATTTCGAGACCCACACTTATCTTTGAAAGCTGCATTCCAATTATCCCCTGGAAAAATCTCCGATTTTCCCATTGATCTGAAGTAAAATTATGAGCATTGAGAAGATTATTATCTTTGAAAGCCAACTGAACCAGTAAAAAGAAAAATAAATGAGGAGTGAAAAAAATAAGATAAATCCCAAAGAAAAAGGCATTGGCTAAATAAAAAGAAGCAGACCATCTATCCCATTTCAATAACTCTCACTGAAGTTAGGGAATGGAATTGCGATAAAGATTATTTTTTTAAGTATTTTTAACTTAAATATATATTAAAATAACTTATTTATTTATTTTTTATATTAGTGTTAGAGAAAAATATAAATCATATATTGAGATCTCATCTAAAAGTTTAAGTTATTGGGTTAAGATAGTTTTTTGACATAGTATCAGAACCTTAATGACCAATCAATCGGTCATGAGTTCGAATCTCATCATCCCTATTTATTTGATAAAAATCAAGCACAAGATAGTGTGAATTTGTGCAAGTTTCAAACTCAAAGAGCTTTCATTTGAGATGATGTATTAGAAAATAATATAAATTATATCTTGGGATCTCAATTAAGAGTTTATGTTATTGAGTTGAATTGATTATTTGATAATCGGCACATCAAAACGATAAAAAAATACCAAAAATATTTAATTTGAATTTTTTTTCAAAAACTAAGGTTTGACCCAAAAAAACAAACAAACACTACCTAAAAATCCTTCAAATATTTTATTAGAAGAAATCAGAGCAAAGATGGAGAGAGAGCATCACTCACATATTAAAATGCTCTGCCCTAAATTGCCACCACAGCAAAACATGCCCAAAAAAATATTCAAATGGTAAATACAACAATTCTCTTAGATATACAAAAAAAAGAAGTAAAACCATATAAAATAAAAGGAAAATCAAATAAAAACAAACACAAATAATTCCACAGAAGATCCGTAAAGTACAATTAACAGGTAGTGAGCTACAAATCTACGGGCATGAAATTATATAAGAGAAAATCAAAGTGGAGCTAGCCTAGACATTAAGTTGGTGTTTAGTAATGCAGGTAAATCGTAAAAGTATTTTTTAATTAAAAATAATTAAAATAACAAAATATTCCTACCCTAACTTTTAATAACCATGAACATTAATAGCTAATGTGCTCGCATGGTTTTTAATTTCAAAATGTCGTGTAACGTATTTTTTTCAAGGGACGAATGCTTTCTACTTGAGAAAAATGATGATCCAGGATTGAAGAGAAACGGGCCAAGAAATTCTTTTTATTAATAATTGGAAAAAATGAATATTTCTTTAGGGATAAGTTAAGAGTTTTTTTGAGAGAAAAAAAAAATAATGCAAATGTATGGTATTGCAATAAATTTTACAGAATAATCCTTGTCCTTTGCCAGCAGAGTCAAGGACGTTATACTTGGATGGTCAAATGGAACCAACAAAAATATGCAAAAAAGTCATCAGACGCAGAGTGGTGCTCTCTCTCTTTCAATGGGGCCTTGTGCCCCTCCCTTCCTACTTCCTCTATGATTCTGGGGAAATTTGCTATCTGGTTCCATTGACTCGCATCAATTTTAAGCTTATCTTTTTAATGCTCAACCTGAATCTGTTAACTAATAGCTCCGAGACGATCCTTCGTTGAAACATATAAAAAATGAACCAACACATTAATTTTTAAATCTATAAAAATTAAAAAATAGCATTCATACAATATTGAATTATTAATAATCATAGTATTAAAAACTCGACATGCATGCAGCCTTATATGCTCCAACAATTGGAGACAAAGTTATTACAACTGGCCCGCACATCACTAGATAAATTGCTTGTTTGTAAATGTGATTGTAATTGCTTTTTAAAATATTTTTATGTTGAAATGCATCAAAATGATATTTTTTTATTTTTAAAAAATTATCTTTGAGATCAACGCATCAAAACCATAAAAATTATCTTTGAGATCAACATAAAGTATATATAATAATGAGTTTCAAATCTCATATTAAAAAAATAAAACACTCTTCTAGTATTTATATAATGAACTTTGATATGAGTTAGTAACCAATTGAAAATGATGAAAAAAGAGGGGTTTCTGGTTAGGAAAAAAACACATTTGAAAAAAAAACTAGGTCTCTATCGGGTTTTGCCGGGTCATTCGAGTTTCGAGTTGACCCAGCGAGTAGAACGGTTTTCTTCGAGCCTATGGTAGGCCTGATTTTTGAATGAAACAGACCCGGTCAAGGCCCCGAGTCACCTGGGTCCGGGTTGATCTATCGAATCGGGTCAGGTCTGATAACTATGCAATTAAAAGCTGGTAGCATTAAAATATATATGATTTAGCTTTGAAGCAATAAATAAATAACATGTAAAAAACTTGCTTAAACTTTCTCAAATTTCATGTAAGAATAAAATTGTAAAATGTAAAGAGACATCAATTTAACATAGACATTATTTGAGCAACTCAAAACAAAAAGTTACATAATGAACAAAAAAAGTATGAAAGCCCAACTTTTGAGTGAGAAGTGAAGTCCCAAGAACTGTTAGCAGGTAAAGAGTAACAAATACTTGTCAACTTTTTGTTACTATAAGGATCTGAACAACTTAATTAAGTATTTGCAAAAACATTTTATGTATTCATCTATATGTCTGAATTCAGTGTATAAAATGAGTATGGTAACATACTTTAAACACTTGTCTTAAAAAGTAAATTTTTGCTCCAAGAGAAAACAACCTAAGAGCAACTAAAGCCTTTAAATTTTCTTGAGCAAGCATTGGTCAAATAGTTTTCTCTACCAAATTCTGCATATATATATATATATATATATAAACTCTTGTAAATCAAAAAACTTATGAACGCATCTAATTAAACAACCTATAACTATTGTGTAAAGTAATGAAAAAAAAAATTCATCAACAACAAACAAAAATGAAATTAAGAAAACCAAGCAAAAATTAAAGATTAAAACATCTTACATCGCAACACAAGTAATTTACCTAGTCATGTTTAATAAATTCCTCTATCAAAATAAATTTATAATAAAAAACACATAAAATTTGTAATATAAACTGACATCGACATAAAATTTATTGAACAATAATTATATAAAAAAAGCAATACGAGGTTGCATATAACATATAAAATTTATTGAACAGTAATTAAAAAAAAATGCAAGATTGCATGTATGAAAAATCTTATAAAAAATCAATATTAAAAAAACATTTAATCTATATAAAATCAAGAAATCACAGATGAATCATATCCTCATCTCTAAAAACTAAACACGTTTAATATCATTTAAAAATAATAAAAATCTAATTAAAGCATAAATAAAAAATTTATTTGAGAAAATATACATAAATAATGCATTATATTTTAAAAAACTGAAACACAAAATAAAGAATCAGGTCAGGGCGTGAGCTTAGTAAGCCAGGTCTAATGCCTAGCCCAATGATGCAACGGCCCGTGCTCGGGCCTATAACATTAGGCCCAAGCGCAAGCCTTTTTTTTAAAGTTTAATAGGGCGGACGACATGATCTTGCAAAAAAAAAATAATAATGCTTTGCTTGACCCAATCCAAAATCCGACCACTATGGTGGCCGCAAAAATGGGGTCCATTGTTTTTTACCCTAAAATCTCATTTTCAACCCATTTTGATCCAAAACACCTAGAAAACACTCTAAAGACCGTGTCAAACCAATTCATGACCACCAAAAATCTAAAAAACCGCCAAAAAACCCGAAATTCACTCGGAATAAAAATTCTTCCCGAGCTCAGATATGTTGTTTTAAGTGTTTTTAAGGTAAAAAAAACCTAAACATAAGCCCCCTCATCATATGAAACATTTTAAAATAAAAATTAATCGTTTTGGCGGCCAGAATCTTCCCAAAAGATCACTTTCTCTCTCTAAGCCAGAATCCGGTTACTTCCTCTCTTTCCTCCCAATAGAAAAGTACTGAAAAAGAGGAAAATAAAATTAGATACCAAAATGTATTGTCTTGAAATTTAAGGAACTGGTCACCTTATACCTAAAAAATAGAAGATATTAAAATGAATGTTTCAACGAAACTTTTAAGCTGCCCTTAATGTTACTAGATATTTTCACTTCAGTCCCTTAGCTTTTAATTCAATTCTTCTTGTCGCACCCAACATCGCGGCGACCTTAAAAAATAATCTCTTGATTTATGGAAAAAGAATAGATATCTGACATCTTGTTCTTTTAGGAAAAAAGTCTTGTTTAAGGAGTCGCCACCTAGTATTATGGTCACTAGAAACCCTAATTGCTCAACAGAGATTCTATGGTTCGGGACTGGTTACGTAAAAGGAAAGATATTATCACCCCTTAAACGTTCTGCTTGAGGCAGACTGCATTGCTGGTTTTGTCTTATATTGCTAAATGTTTATTAGTTTTTGCTATGATAATTTGCTTATAATATTCCTGACTCTAGCGTCAATAAATATTCAACTACGGATACTTCCAACACTGACGTTGATAAATATTACGTAGCTATAAAAAAAAATAAATTTAAATCAGTATTTTTTATTCCTGACTCTGGTGTCAGTGAATAAACAAACAAAATAAATTTATTTTTACACATGCATAATTTTATTTTTTTTCTTGCTAAATAAAAATAAAATACAATGAATAATATAAATTTAAACCGGTATTTTTATTCATGATTCTGACATCAATGAATAAACTAATAAATCTATATTATTTTTATTCATACATACACATTTTATTTTTTATTTTTTTGACCGGGCCCGGTCCGGCATATATTTTTTAGGCTGGGCTCAGCTCAGCCCACATGGGCTGGGCTAGACCCAGCCAGCCCAGTCCGGTCACTGGCCCAAGCCAGTGACCTGGCTGGGCAAAAATCAAAGAAAGCACGCGTGAAGTGATTTCACGCGTGCATGAGCAGAATAGAGGAAATGAGTTAGAATGTGTGAATTAAAATTCAAAGTAAACAGTAGCCGGTGAATTAAAATGAAAAGCAGGGGAAGAGAAGTTTACTTACCTGGTCTGCTGCTCCTGAAGATGAAGACGCTGCTCTTGAAGATGAAGACAAAGTCGGTTCTCTCGGGTGGTTCTTCTTTTTCTGGTCACTGTTCGTCCTTCATTTTTCTGTGGTTCTTGGTTTGTTCCTCTATTTTTTCAGTTCTTCCTCTGTTTCTGTTTTCCCCGTTTTTTTTTTGTCTCCTCTTCTCTCAGTTTTCCCCAGGTTTTTTTAGTCTCTCGGTTCTGTTTTTCTCTCCGTCTCTCTCTGACCAGCCTCTAGCTTTTTTTGTTCCTCCTCTCCCCGGTTCTATTATTCCTCCTCTGTTTTCTTCATTTTTTTTTCGCGTGCCCGCCTTTTCTCTTGATTCACTCTTCCCAGTTTTTCTTCAGTCTTTCCTCTTTGTTTCGTTTGGTTCTCTCTCTCTCTCTCGTCAGTTCTGCTCCTTTTCTCCAGTTTTTTTTTTCTTTGGTTTCTTTCTTCCCCAGTCCTGTGGTTTCCCCTGTCTTCCCCCCTTTCAGTCCAATTCCTCCTTGTCCCCTCTTTCTTCACGCGTTCGTGCCTCACCATGGTGAGGCACGAACGCCTCTGTTTCTTTGAGCAGAAACAGGGGCAAAAAATTTGCTCCCCTCTGTATAATTTCCCTCCTTTTGTTCCCCCCTCTTTGTTGGTTCTCCTTCTCTGGTTTTTATAACCAGAGAATGCCATGTAGTCGCATGGATTTTAATGCAATAAAGACATCCGTTTTTCTTCTTTTTTCGGGTAAAGAAGATGAACAGTGTTAATGTTAATGGCCATTTGCGTTTTGATCCTTGACATTTTGAATTTTTGCAGTCCAGTCCTTGGGTTTTAATTTCTTGCAAATTTGACCAGAATCAGCCCTATACTTTGATAGTTTTTCAATTGAGTCCCTGAATAAATTAATTCCAAGTTCAATTAAGTCTCAAAACTTATCAATTCTCCGATTAAACCCTTGATTTGACTAATTAAATTAATTCCAAGCTCAATTAAGTCTCAAATCTTATCAATTCTCCAATTAAGCCCTTGATTTGATTAATTAAACTAGTCAAGAATTTAATTAAATCTTTAAACTTCCAATCATGTTGCCCTTAACCCAAATATTAATTCATTCTTCATTTATTTTATTTTTACTTGTTTTTCATCATTTTTTTCAGTAAAAAAAATAATAAAAATAAAAATAAAATGGTCAAAAATTGGGTTATGACTCTTCCCCTAAAACAATATGTAATTAGGAGCTAATTTGGGTTTCAAATGGCCAAATCACGTAAAATAAAAGTTCAAGGATTAAAGTGAATTTTTTAAAAATTACACTGTTCTAATCTATAGTAAATTGTGAAAGAATGCACAACAATGTTAAAGGATGATGATTTTTTGCTATATATATAATGTGCAAGATTCTTCCAGTCTTATTTTGTGAGTCTTCAACAACTTGATATCACAATTTGAAATCTCATTCCATGCTCAATTTGTTTTTTATTCAACAAACCGATTACTCATTTCAATACAAGTACCTTTTAAAATGAAAAATTTTAACTGAACTATTCAAGTGTGTTTGAGAATACGTTTCAAACCGTGTTCTCTTAAATTTTAAAAAAAATTTATTTGTTTCACTTAAAATAATTTTTTTATGTTTTCAAATTGTTTTGATATGCTAATATTAAAAATAATTTTTTAAAAATAAAAAAATTATTTTAATATATTTCTAAACAAAAAACACTTTAATTCATAACCGCTATCACAATTTCAAATAAATCGTTCATCATTCCTCGTGAAAGAGAGGGATAGTACTAAAGCTTATTTGAAAAAGTTTAACGAATGGATGCTGAATATAATATTGAATATAGGAGACGTGTTTATCTTTGGAAATGATTTTATGCACTTACTAACAAAACTCTTTTTTAATGTAAAATAAGCCATAAAGAATCATATTAGGTAAAGAAAATAAATGTGGCAAGATAAAAGAACTCACGCTTTTACCCACTCCTTTGAACACTCCTAGAATAGAAATATTCACAACCATGAAATAAAAAGATTTTATGAAATATCCTTTTGTCTTTATTTACTTATATTTGCAACCCTAAGGTATGTTCCCGTCGTCCCTTCTCTTTCTCTCTTTTTAAATATTCTGTCTTGTATCAATTCTTGATTTGGGTTTTCCTGTGGTAAAGGGCTTATGGCTGATCGCGAGTTCTTCTCAACTGCTGCTTTAATTTAATTTTTTGGGTACAAAAACTTTGTCACCTGCAAAGTTCTTAGATCTGATTATTGTATTTTCTTATTAATAAACTTGACTTCATACATTAAGAAACTTCAAAAATAAAAGAAGGGGAAAAATCAGCTGAACAAGATGATCATCACTCTCACTCCACAGAAAAATAATATAAGAACACATGCAGAGAACAAAACAATATTTTATGAGTACTGGTGCTGATTCTTAACGTTGAATGCCAGCTGAACAAGCAAAGAAATAAAGAACGAAAACGAGGCAAAAGTTAGCCAGACTGAATCAAAAGGCATAACCTCCAATCGCAACCCCCAGTTGTTCCCTTCATCCGAAACAACTAGTGATCAAGTGCGAAATCAAGACCATTTCCCCAAGAAAGAAAGAAAGAAAGAAAGAAAGAGAGCAAATTAAGCCGTCACTGCAGCAAAACAAGCCCAACAAATATTCCAAATTCTAGATGTTTCCATCCATATATAAGGCAGCCGCAGCAATCCTTTCTTTTGACAATTAAAAAAATAAAATTTTTTGGGCATACCCAAATAAATTGTATAATCCTTAGTGGATGAGTAACTAAAGTCATTCTATTATTTATATCTTGGACTCCACTTTAAAAAAATAAAAAAAGGATTATATATTACAATCTCTTTCTTTTGAAATGATTTTTTTGTTACAATCTTTACCAACTTAATCTTATTATCCCTGGTAAGAAATATTTATGAACCTTTGCAGGAAGTATAATGTCGGGATAGCACAAAATCTTGACAATTAGCTCTATTATTTTATTTTACATGGGATCAAGTGTATAGGTTATCATGTTGGGTCGTCATTCTTGGGGTTATTGTGGAATAAAAAACAAATCAGTCCTGGATAAAAATGTGCTCGAGTGAACCGACAACGAACCCTTTGCAAATACCAACAAAAGAACTATTTAGCAAGAGACTGAACCGTTGTCAATATAGTCGGATACCTTTTTTTATATATAATATATATGGTCAGATAATATATTTCACTGCTATTGAGAGTTTGTGGACTCTCATGCATAGAAAAAAAAAAGTTGTGAGTTCTACGCTGTTGCCTGCAATATTGTTTTATAGTCTGCAACGAAAGCAACATGAAATCTGGACGTGGTATTTTAACACAAGACGTGTAGGATTAAAGGCGGTAGAAGTCGATCGATTATCCTTTAGAAAATTGCTGTGGATCCGAATTTAGGCCTATTTACTTTTGCGTAGAGATTCCATAACATCAGGAATTCTTAATTTTCTTTTTGAATAAGTCAATGGTTGCTGTTAGACAGGGTTTTCAACCATGAATTTCATTCAATGTTCGAATTGAGGCAGGGAGCTTTCGAAGGCTGCAGCTGTAAATTTCAAAAGTTATTCAGATTTTAATCCTCGGGGGCCATGGCTCCGGCTGGTCCCCCCAACCTTGGATTATTCTCTGATTTGCTTAATTTTAGGTGTTTTTGTTTTGTGTCCAGAGAAATCTAGTGTGTGTTCTTTTGTGGAGCCCAAAAACATACGTTGTTTGTTACTTCTAAATATAAAAATAAAGAAAGTAATTCGGATCCAAAAGCTAGGCACAACTTTTTTTTATTTTTAATAACCATGTATAAGTTATGATTTATATGTATGTTTGATTAAAAAAATGTATATAGCTAGAAGAGAAAAGTCAATGAAGATACCATAACATTCCAACAAAACCGAACCCGTTTTTTTTTTTAAATTAAAATGTTCGAACTAACTTACATATCTCAATTAGTTCTCGAACTCCTGTGCTCGTGCCCACAAAAATTTCTTCACACATGAATAAACATTGTTTTTTACACCATCAACATCATGACCCCAAGAAAATGTAGTCAATAAAATTGGAACCCTGAACGTAAAAAAAAACCATATCTTTTAAGCCAAAGACCTTTATCATTGGAATAACCCTTGAGGTTAAAAAGATTGTTTAAACAAAACCTTATTAAGTGTTTTTTGATACATAAAATGAGTGGTCGGCAGGGAAGCAATATCGAACTTCTAGAATGGCATATTGCCTCCGAAATACCCCCGTTTCCATTACAGCAATTTCAGGAGAGCTAAAGCTCTTTTTTTTCCTTCGCTGTGTTTTTTCTCTGCTTCAACTGCACAGAGGGCTCTGATCAGTTAGGTGGTCCAAGCTAAAACCATAACCAGACCTTATAATTTTAACCTTCACGTGTGCACCACAACCCCGTGTTTTTTTTTTTTCCTTTCAGAAAGGATTTTTTGCAGCAAAAAATCCTTCATGTTCTGTTTCATTATCATTGTACCAGGTCCTCAACAACATTCCAAGCAAAACTAGCTGGCTTCCTGATTCCGTACAACGATTATATTATATGTTCTTTTCTGGGAAAGAAGTTCAGCATATGTTACCTACCTTTTCATAGCTTTTGGGACCCTCCCTTCAGAATGTTGGGTTTTCTCTTTGGGACTGTTGTTTTAATTATCAAGAATGTTTCAGACACTTAACTGGCTAACGAAGTGTGCTATCAAACCTTTTCTTCCCTTCTTGGATATTGAAATGTTTTCTAGCCTACTTTGATTTATGTTCAATGAACAACATCTTACCAGTCCCATCAATAAGTGTTTATGGTCCTAATTAGCCCATCTTATCACAATTTACTCTAGTGAATATTAATTTGTTGATTTTCATTATGAAATCATCAACATTGGTGAAAACGAAACATGATTAACAGATGCATTAAAGGTCAGAAGAAAATAATGCCGGCGCCGGTCAGTAATATTGATATTGAAGTGTTTATGGAGAAGTTACCGGAAAGGCACAATAAAACGTGAAAAAGGGAGCACAGGCGCTGATGCAACCATGGAAGATATTAGTCCTTTCAGGCTCCAAACAGGTTCAAAGTATAACAAGGTTATGATCAATAGATGGCTTCTCTGCTTTGTTGTTACCTCAGGATGGTGTGCTGGAGTCCCAAAGATTGGTTTCAGAATCTGCCCACTTGCTTAATTTTATCCAATTTTAATTGGAGTAGATATTATTGGCCCGCCATTTGATCTAATCTTTACTCGAATCTGATATTTAATTAAATGGATTCAGTATATATATATAATCCAAGTCTAATATATTAATTCGTTTATTAAATGATTCAAATATGGATCTATTTTGATATGGTCTCATAATAATCTAATAAAAAAATTTCTTAAAACATAAACAAATTTAGATATAAAATTTAGAAAAAGAATATATGACACTAGCTAGGTTTGGATTTTGGATTTATTTACTTTAAATGATAAATAACGTTTTGTATTTTGTTCATTTTATTCTCTACATTGATAACTATTCTTATAAACAATCAAATTCTTATTCAACTTTTTCAAGTCTTCAATTAATTTTGTGAAAAATCCTATAAATTTATGAAACAAAATTAATGAGTTGTTACTGGTATTAATTATAATCTGAATTTTTGTCCATTTTGTAAAACATAAGGATTTTATTTCATTCCAATAGGTTGTGTCTAGAGTATGTGTTTTTTTATTATTTTCTCTTAGTTTTGTCGTCCTTCTTTGCTAATTTAAATTAATTTTGACCTTTAATATAAATTTTTATTAGGAGCATTTGATTTAGTTAATTTCAACGTACGGTGAGACATTTGAATTTTATTTTTTTAAATTAACATATAAAATATAATCATGACATATTTTATTATACCTAAGTCTTACAATTAAATTCTAATCTTCGACATATAATTAAATATTGTACATTATTTAATTTTTTTTCGACATAATAGTTGCCTTGGCATACTTAATGAGGAAGAAAAGGAGCTTCTACTTTAAATTGCAAATAATCCTTAAATATTCTGTTTTTATAAATTAACCTCTGTTGAATATTGGCAAAAAAAAAATGGAAAAAACATACAAGAAAATCATACCTTCTTCCCATCATATCTAAATCGAGAAACTTTTTTATTTTTATACCTCTTACATGTACATCTAATACCGCCTCGACTAATATTTCTCAGATTATATATTGCGTAATTAACCTCATTATAATAGTATATCTTCTACAATCCTTAAGGTGAATTTTGATACATCCATGAACAATCGTCCATCACTTCTATCAAACATATATGAAATAACGATGACAACATGTATTAATTAATTACGTTAACTAAATAAATTTGTAAAATTTTTGGTTTAGCTCAAGCTTATTCAATGTATTTTAATACTTCTCTTAATTTATTATCATTTGTCTACATAAATGCAAATTTGAACACATTTATCAGAAATTACAACTCGACAATAAAATTGACAAAATATAAAATAAACCTATTAAATAAGCCATTATTTATTTTATCCCAAAACACCTAAGTCGATAATTCAACATAAGTTTCAACAATTTACAAATAAATATATTTTATAAAATCTAAAACAAATGCTAACATGTACAAATCATAAATCCATATAACAAGTTTGTTTTTAAAAAAACTATAAAACAAGTAAACAACCAAACAAAATACATATACTAAAATAAATATACAAAAAAATATAACATTTTAAAATTATATTTAAATTAAAAATAGGATAGACTTGCTTATTTAAGGTGGAGAATATTCAATAAAATTTGAATCAGAACATAAATGCTTACTGAGTGTTGTGGTGGCTGAAAAAGTAATGAGCAGTTGAGTTGTGTTGAGATTGAGTTGGGGGGGGGGGGTTTGACTTTTTGCCGTAGAAAAAAAGATAGTGAAGGAAAAAGTAGAAATGGAGGAGGAGGGTCGAGCGTTAGGTGATAAATTAAATATCACTAATAGATAGATTGACATGATTATTTTGATGGTAACTTCGTTCGTAGAAATGTCATGCCATAATGACATTGGTATTTAATGATAAAAGTTTTTCGTCAAGATATTTACAGACACTTTTACTGTTAGGCTAATTTCATTAGTAATTTTATTTGTAAAAACTTACATATCATCGTATTATTTGAATTTTTTTCTTTCTTTACCTATTATGATTCCTTCAGTATATACCATTGAAATATTTCAGTCAATATTTACCGATAAAATTAACAATGAAAAAATTTGATCAATAAATATCACTATAATAAACTAAAGAAAAAATTATATCGATGTTTTTATTTGTATATGTGAATTTTCCTTTTATATTGTTTCTTTCACTTGTTAACTTATTCAAGTAATAAGATCTTCATTAATTCTATCGTGTTCATAAGTAAAAGCATCCTTTTTTTTCACTTGATTATATATATAAAAGTAGCTAAAAACAACAACACCCACTTTTGAAGTCTGTCAAGAATGAAGACCACCAACTTCTTGTCTGGCAAAGGTTGAGTGGGACCAGGCTCCACAGATGACCCTCCCACAAACATGTACATACATACATATATAAACACACACGCATAAAAGGTTGAGTGGGACCAGGCTCCACAAATGACCCTCCCACAAACATGTACATACATACATATATAAACACACACGCATATATAGATGACACAATTTTAATTAATTACTTTCCAACCAGGGTTGATTTTTTTTTGTTTGTTTTGGTTTTTATTTATAAAAATAATTAAATTTAAAATTAAAAAAATCAAAACTGGTTCAAACCGATTGATTTTGGTTCGGTTATTTTAGAATAAAAACTGAAACTCTACCAACCAATTTTGGTTCTATTCGATTCGGTCGATTTTGGTTTGATTCAATTTTTTTATATTAAAAACAAAAAAAAACTATATTGTTTTTTGAGGGTTTTTTTTATAATATCTAATAGGTTTGGTTTCGGTTTGGTTTGGTTTTTTTATTAATTTCGGTTTGATTCGGTTTTTTAGTTTTAGGATTATGAAATGGAACTGAACCAGTCAGTTTTTTTAAATATTCTAATCAGTTTAATTAGTTTTTTTTCATGGTTTGGTTTTTTCAATTATTTTTTTAATTTTCTTGATTTAATCAGTTTTTTGGTTTTTTACTCACCTATGTTCCCAACACATACTTTTTAAAGAAAGATTCAGGAAGGTATCTGTTTTTACATGTTTTTTTCTAAAACAACATGTTGTCCTCATATTGTAATTTATTTATTTTTTTTACTGGGTCAAATTTTAGCCTTCTTGAGAATTTTGTTTGGTCGTTTGAGAGAAATGTAATTCTCTGTTTCGAAGGAAGAAATCTCATAAAAAAAGCTGCTGAGCTATAGGGTGTTTTAATTGATATTCATTTGATTACATTTCATCCATTTTTTTTTCCTCATAAACTAACATGTGAGTTGGATATGTTTCCATGTAAAATATCAAAATATTGGTAAAATATATTAAAAAAAAACACCCACTAGTATTATGATAACAACACAATTTACCATTCAGGTTTGAAGGGAGTGGCCCCAAAAGTACCAATACCATAGTTTGAAGAGAACGCGCCGCGCCGTGTTTGAACGCTGCATTCCAACAAGCCACTAAGGAAACTTCGTGGCTACAGCACCCACGTCATCTTTTTGACAAATCCACGTCATCTTTTTTTATAAGTAGGCCTCCTCAATAACACCTCCTCTCACAAGCCAATATCAATTCAACACCCTCTCTCTGGTTGCTCCTGCTTTTGCCTCAAGTAGTCTTTTAATCGTTTCGTTTTTTTTTAATTAGTTGAGTTATGGACGGCGACAGCAATCACCCGCCTGCCCAAGACTCCCCCAATATCGGAGGCCAATCTTTGGCTCTTAAAGGAGGAGCTGCTGGGAGCCTCCTCTTTCTACTGGCTTTCATAATCTACGTGTTCCTCAAGAAGTGCGACTCATGCACCATCATCTTCAAGTTGAGAGCTGATGATGCTTCCAGCAGGCCAGTGGAAGAAGCCTGAAACGAGGAGGTAGGATGTAATTATAACAAGCTGGCTTATACATATATATCAAAAGACTTCAAGGATGAAGTAAAGTGAAGTAATGCTTCTGTTCCTTTGTTTTCTGATATGAATAAATTTTATAGCATCAGCATGGAAACTTGTACTGCCAGGACCAGGCAGTTTGCTAGCTACAATATCTTCAAACTTGCTTTTTGTATGGTTGAACTGAACTGGTTTCTTTAAATAGAATGATGTGATCCTTTTGTCTTTTATTATTATTATTATTATTATTATTATTATTATTATTATTATATTTGGAACTCTCTCTCTCTCTCTCTCTCTCTCTCTCTCTCTCTCTCTCTCTCTCTCTCTCTCTCTCTCTTTTCATTAATTTTTATTTAAGGTATGTTCCTGTTGTCTCTTCTGTTTCATACAAATGATTGAATTGGTTAGTTTCTTTTTATTAATAATTGGCAAAAATGAATATTTTTTAGGGATAAGTAAAGACTTTTTTGGGAAAAGAAAGGAATCCAAATGTATGGTAATTATTCCTGTTTTTTTTTTTTATCATGTATGTATCGTATTTTTACCAGGGAGGAAAGTTTCCATTCATTTTGAAGAAATACATATTTTCTCAAAGAAAAAAAAACATAATGTAATCTTTATTCTTGTTGTAGTGGAAAGTTGCAATAAATTTTACAGAAAGTGATCTTTGTCCCTTGCCAGCAGGCAGGAGTCAAGGTTATTCTTGGACTCTCTCTCTCTCTCTCTCTCTCTCTCTCTATATATATATATATATATATATATATATATATATATTGATAACTAGAGAAATGTATTGAAAAAACACTAAATAGAAGCTGGAATAAGGAGATACAAATCTGCAGAGACATGTAAATAAATAAATAAAAAGTAGGATTCCACACAGAAACAGAGATGCTCACATGCAACGCGCATGTAAATATATAAAGGGAACCCGAAAAAAGTAGGCAAAGCAACGATGGCCCCAACTAAAGGATTGCATTTGAATATTGCCATTTTGGTTTGTGACAGAGAGTCTTTATTTGCAATTGTTGGCTGTTAGTGGAGCCAGGAATTTTTCTTGTCCTAGGTTGTCAAGTAAATATATATGAATTATTTTTCAAAATTAATAATTAATTTATATATATAAATTTTTTAAGTTAATAATAAATTTTTAATTCAAATTAAAAATATATAAAACTAAAAAAAAAATTACACTATCGAAGTTGCACCCTTTTATATTTTGTGAAATAAAATTCATTAATGATCGAATCCGAATCAATATTTTCAGTAAACTCTCGTTTAATGCAAATCATCATAAAAATATGCTAAAAACTCATATTTTATTTTATTACGAAACACAGTTTTAACATGTGTTATTGCTGAAAATACTCGTTTTATGGTGGCAATGAAAATAAACAAAGTCAAAATAAGATGAATCAACTTGTCAATTAAATGATAGTGCTGTGATTTATTTATTTTAACTAATCATCGATATAATTCAGAAATGGTAGACACATTCTAAAATTTCTTATAATGAATCATATCAATCTAATAATGCTCTATCCGAGATCTCAAATAATACATTTTCTGTTCATTGAAATCTTCATGATAAAATTTCTTAGCAAACTTGCAAATAGCATCAACTTTAAATGATTTAAAGTTGTTCTTAGGTTTTAAAGCAGAGCTAAATACAAGTAGTTTAATTGTCCCATCACTGAATCTAGAATTTAATTATTCATACTAAAAATCTATTATTGAGTTAAATATATAAATGACCTGGTTGATAAACTGTCAATCAAATCTCAAATAATGTTGATAAATTGTCACTGTTTTTTGTTATTGATATAAATGACTTGTACTCTTTTTATACAAAGTATTTATATGTAGTATTTCAATCTCATATTGTGTGCAAACAGATTACACATATGTAAGGAGAAAATCAAACTCGGCATCTCTTAAATTTGAAGCAATGCTTTATTAGTTAGTAAAAAATAAGATATAATTAAATCAATTTTCAAGTTCATAAGTAGAAGTTCTCCATCTTTTTCAAGAAGACAATATTTTCTTTTTATCTAATAAAAGATAGACTATTCATATCTAAACTTAATGAAAAATATTAAATTTTCTTAATTAGGATTTCACTAGTATTTTATTTAGGTTATTTGCTAATAATAATTTTATCTTCTCGATTAATATTTATCTTTCCTATTTTATAAGAGAATTTATCATAAAAACTCATAAATTACCGTATAAAATAATTAAATTTTAATAAATGTATTAACAAGATTTAGTTAATGGATGTCACGAGAAAACTAGTTAGTTTTTTAAATTTTAACCAAACCAAGATTAATATATTTTATAACATCTTGCTTTTAATACCGTAATATATATCGACTAAAATCTTTTAGTCTATGTATGTGAAATCCAAAATAAATTTATATTTTTTAAAATATTAAAGATAAAGGAAAGAATATAATTTTATTATTTTTTCATGAAGATATTCTTATCATGGATAAAAGATAGATTATTTATATAAAAACTTAATAAAAAATTTCAATATTTCAAATAGGTTTTTACCGAGTTATGTGTTTTAGTTGTTTGCTAAGAATTATTTTACAATCCTAAATAATATTATATGGGAATATTAATGCTAAATCAGGGTTTTTCTTAATGAGAATATATTTAGAAAAAATTAATTTAGAGCACTAAAAAAACTTTTTTAGAACTTATTAATCGCTACATTTAATTATTGTATTTATGTGTAAATTAGAATTTTGAACAATGATTTATTTTTCTACCTGGGCTACAGCCTACCTCAGCCTTCGACACCCCTCCGCCTGAGGACTGGTGGGGATGTTGAAGAAATTTCTCCAGCACTGCACATGGTTAATGAAGCTAGATTTCTAGAAGAAAAAAAAATATAAAATGAAAGATATCAATTTTGTTTTTTTGGAAAAGATTAATATGTACAAGAAAATAAAATAATATACACAAATACGAGGGTATACCCAAGGAAACAAGACAAAAAAAAAAAAAAACCAAAATAGTCAAAAATCAAAAAAGGAAAAAACCGACAAAGACTTGATGCAAACATGATCCAAAGCCATATCCAAGCAGCAAGGGAAATTAACAAAAACAACAACTAGCGAATCATGCCTACCCGTACTCATGCGTTAGTGTGTGTGAAAGCAATTTAATGTACAAAACCAGTCCTTTCGACATTGGCATTTAATACTTTGAAATGTAGGCCCTATATTGTTTTTATGGTTGGTCTGTCGTGCCGAGCCTCCGGCGTCCGATCTGGACAGTAAATGAGTTTTGGCTTACTAGTGTGTGTGTATATATATTATTTTATATTTAATTTTTATTAAATAAATAAAAATAATGATTCATGATTATTTAATTATTAAAACTTTAATACTATATTAAAAAAACTATTTCTATACAATAACTTAAATTATTAGATAAAATTTTAATATATAATTTATATTACTCCTTGTTTGATATATTTTTTTACCTTAAATTAATAAAAAAAATTGTATCGATAAATATCATTAAAATATTCTAATAAAAAGATTCTACCAATATTTCTATTTATGTTCTGTAATTTTCTAATAGTGTAGTAAGAAACTACCCACAATTAGAATTATAACTCACTAAATAGAAAATTCAACAAAATAGTATAAATTAAGCCTAATTAATAAATTGAAATAACTCTAATCAGTTAGGTTTGGATATGTCACATCGCCTAGCTAACCGAAAAGAAATAGGTTGTGAAGAAACCGTGTCCCTTGTCTGGTGTTCCACCACTAGCATATCAAATCAACTATCTATTTTGACAATATTAATTTAAGTACTTTATGTGTCGTCTATTAACATCAATATGGATTGGACCGTAGCTAGCTATAAATTAAACACCACAAGAAACCTAAATATAATGGAATGCATGTTGCTGATAAATGATTGAACTAGTCTAGACATAGTGAAGAAATCAACATATTAACGTGTTGTGGTTGGATAAGTGGTTTGCCAAGTGTATGAAATATAACAAATTTATTTTTTAGTGGATCGACCTGGCTTCATCAAATTAATTGAGATTTAATTGGTTTTGAATACCAGTGTTTTTTTTTTAAAATTAACAATGAAGAAAAACCAACATAAGCTCCCAAATCCCATTATTATTATTATTATTATGAAAAAATCAGAAGCAAAATGAGATTATTTAACTATATATATATATATATATATATATATATATATATATGAAGGTTTATTTTCACAAGACAATGTCATCGAGAATATCATCTCAAAATGTCAATCTCGGCCAAACACAATTCACATTACAAAATTCCATATATGTCTAGTACTGATGAAAATCCGTGTCCTCTGTAACATGAATATAAACTGGACAAAATGACATGTAATATGCTAGAGGGCAGTACTGATGGGAGACTATAAGAGCAGATAAAATTTTCAAAAAAAAAAAAAAAA